>JAEHJW020000771.1_pt1 | contig 35596 bp, 47 predicted proteins | sample 9271431 | NCBI WGS metagenome assembly JAEHJW02 | reverse complement strand
ATGAATTTCATATCCTGGGATTCATTTTCTTCATTCCTCTTTATTGAGCGTAAGATAGACCTGTCTAGTAAACAATCTCTCCACTACCGATTCAACATCATAGAAAAATGGTTTAAGGAAAACAACAAAGATTTTAATAAAGACTCCGTAAACCAATTCATCTCTTATCTTATTGACATAGGACTGATGAAATCGACCATAAACAATTACATAAAGATGTTCAAAAATATGTGTCGATTCCAAAAGCTTGACTTTTTGGATGAATATACTTATTTTCCCTCCGTTTCTCCTCATATAGATCCTCTTTCCTGGAAAGACATTGAAAAGCTTGAAAAAGTAAAACTGAAGTACGCCCGGGAAAACACGGTAATTAATGAACGATATGCCGCGGTAATTCATACTCTTTCCGTAACCGGAATGCGCATAAACGAACTATGTAATCTTAAATGGAGTCCAGAGCCGGACGTATTGCCAGACCGGATTATCATCCGGGACAGCAAAACAAATCATATGAGAATAATAATGATAAGCAAGTATACATATGACAAAATATGCAATCTTCCCCGCTATTACCATAATTATGTCTTTGGCTCAAAACACGGAAAGCTCTGCGACAAGAAGTTCGCTGTTGAGTTGAAACGAAGAGCAGTGACAGCAGGGATTCATAAACGTGTATTTTCGCACATCTTCCGGCATACACTCATCACAAGCCTTGTCCGGGCAAATATCCCTCTTTCCATTATTCAGCAGATCTCCGGTCATTCATCCTTATCCAGCCTGCAAAGCTATGTACACCTCAACATAGACGATCAAGCAGTTGCTCTCCAAATGAATCCCATTACCCATTACAAACCAACATTTGAGGTAATCAAAAATATGATTAAGGAATTTGTTCCGAAACTCGACTTGCACGAAAAATTGAAACTAGTACAATGGTTATCATTGGACAGGGAACAGCACCGTGCAATTACCACTCTAAGTAAACTCGTATGAGTACCAATATATTAGGGGAAATAAGGGCTGAATACTGTTTATACGGCGGCATTATATTCGATGCTGTCGTATTATCTTCGATTGCTTTCATACTAAGGAAGCTAAGACAGATTGACAAAAAGGTCATAAAGAATAAGGAAGAGAATGACACTAACACTTCTCGATTCATGGAATATCTAAAGCGTCTTGATGAATCCCTCGAAAAACGGGAAGAGACAATAGCGAAACTTCTTAAAAGACAGAAATAAAGCCTCACAACAATATAATTTAATTTACCTATTGCAAAGGTGTAAATAGTCTGTTAGTTTTATTGTGCTTAACGAACTGCAAGTAAAAAATGCAGTTCAACAAAAATCAGAATAATCAATCATCACATACAGATAATAAGGGGCTTAACCGCTCCTCTTTCTTAACCACTCCCCTTCTTTTCAAAGCAATTCTCGCGCGTTCCTCCGCTGACATGATCAAAAGCAAAATCTTATCCCCAAACGTATTTGAAATAGTAATTGACTGCTATGGTACTCCCGACCAATTCGCGAACATACTCAATATGTATTTTGAGGATGAATTTCAAGTTGAACTAAAGCCAAAAAATGACAACAAGTGATATACAAGCTGAAAATACGGTAAAAAGACTGTCATGGACAGACCTGAATAGCGAACAAAAGAACGGTGTACTAGCGCTTACTCTTTCTCATAGCGTCAATGATGCCGCAAGGAAATTCAAGGTATTCACAGGAAGGTCAAGAGCTTACTTCTATCAAAAGATATATTCGGTCATAAAAGATGATTGGAAATCAATGACTGAAGGACTGCCAAATGATGCTTTACGAATATTACAAGGCGGTTCCCTTGCCGCAGCTACTGAATTGGTTGATGAAATAAGCCATAGAGACGTAAAAATACGAAACAAGGCGAGCAATGACATTTTAGACAAAGTAATAGCAAAGCAAACAAAAACAACCGGATTATCCGTTAAGGATGGCGATAAGGAAATCCGAGTTATTGTCGAGGATTGGATCTAATTATTATTAATTAAATTTTCATTCTATGTGTGTCGGAGTACCCATGTTCGCTGATAACAAAAAAGCATTGTTTGGGAAAAAAACAAATTCCCACTCTACTGCTTGTGAGATGTTAGGTATTAATGAGGACAGGTTCAGGAAATATGAATATCACTGGTGGAAGAAGGAGCTTGTCGATGAGCATTACGATAGGACCGCCGAGGAAATGTTGTCATTTATAAAAAAAAGCACTTCTGACAAGCTAATTAAGCAATTAATTAAAAAAGAGTTGCATACACCTGAGCAACTATACAAATGGCTTAAAGATGTAAAAGAAGAATGGGATTATCTTCCTGAAATGAAAAATGGGAAAGAAAAGGATTACCTTTATAAGAAAATAACTGGGTGGACCGTCAAAGAAAACGAAACTGAAATGAAAAAAGCGATAGAACGCGCTAATTTATTCACTAAGAGAGTAGAAAAAATAAAATGGTTTACTCCAAAACCAATCGTAAGTAAAAAAGAGATAACGTTATCGGTCGATGCATGTCTCAATCTATTTAAATTTCCCAGAGTAAAAATCGATTTTAAATATTTGAATACTGTAGATGACTGGAGTGCCGCCCGGAGTGCCGCCCGGAGTGCCGCCGAGAGTGCCGCCGAGAGTGCCGCCGAGAGTGCCGCCCGGAGTGCCGCCTGGAGTGCCGCCTGGAGTGCCGCCGAGAGTGCCGCCCGGAGTGCCGCCTGGAGTGCCGCCGAGAGTGCCGCCCGGAGTGCCGCCGAGAGTGCCGCCCGGAGTGCCGCCTGGAGTGCCGCCGAGAGTGCCGCCTGGAGTGCCGCCGAGAGTGCCGCCGAGAGTGCCGCCTGGAGTGCCGCCTGGAGTGCCGCCTGGAGTGCCGCCGAGAGTGCCGCCCGGAGTGCCGCCTGGAGTGCCGCCCGGAGTGCCGCCTGGAGTGCCGCCGAGAGTGCCGCCGGATTAATTACTAAGGATATAAAGAGCTATAAAAAGCTCTATAAAGACGTTCCATTCCTTAAAATGGTTGACCTCTTTGAAATGGGACTCTATCCAATTGGAGTCGTGGACAATACGTTCTTAATCTATGTTCCATTAGTTAATAGCAAAAGACCAGTCATTAAATAATTATTTATTTAAAAACATTATGTCCCAAGATGAAGTTAAAAAAACCAGTCTGAACATTGTCGAGCTTACGACAATTATTAATCGATACGAAGCAGATTTGAAAAAGATGAAAGAAAATCTCAAGATCCAAAGCGGAATGCTTCACGATGCCGTTGAAGGTGACGCAGCATATCATGAGCTTGAGATCCAAAAAAAAGATATTCAAAAAAAGATGAACGAAATAAAAGCAAAAATAATGAAAACACCCGCAATGGAAGCGGTTGTTGCAAAGGTAGAGGAATACAAGCAGGAGATAAAAGATGCAAAGGAAATGCTGTCCGGCTACTTGGAAGAATACCAAAGAGTTGCAGGAACGAACATACTCGAAGGGGAAAATGGAGAAATAAAGGAAATCGTTCCGCAATATCACTTGGTGAAAAGAAATAATGGGTAAGGTTATTAGAAATATTTTATTAATTTATTTTTAAATACTATGAAAATATTTGGGATCGAACTATTTGGAAAATCAAATCAAGGAGAAATGTTATATGGAAACGCACGCAATCAGATTCGGGAGAGTAAAAACCTCCCGGATTTCCATAGAGGAACGCGCATGTTTGGATTTAACTCTACGGACCCAATGGAAATGCCAATAGCCTATGCGGTTGACGCAACTACAGCAATTTCTATGGGTAAACAGGCAGCCAAGGATTTAAAGAAAAAAATGAAAGCAAAGACGGAGGAAAAGATTTCACTAACTCCAAAAGGCGTTTATGAGGCTAAATTGCTTCATGAAATGGCTTTTAAGATTAATACCGACCCTGCATATATAGATGAGCAACTGAACTCCTTCAAGGAACGCCTGAACATCATAAAAGTAAGCGATTTCGATATGGAAAATGGCTCACTTGAGATTCAATCCATGATAATCAGACTTGAAAACAGGAAGAAATATCCTGAGTTTAAAAGCTTCTTTGACCAATACCCCTATGCAAAATCGGAGAAAATCCAAAAGGTTCTTGAGGTAAACACTCATCTAAGGATGGGAATGGTCGATCAGTTCGTGCCAGACCTTCCAAAAGAAGCGATTGACGCTATTCAAGCGTATAAGAAAACAACGGAGAAAATGTGCAAGAAATTCCCGCTTTTCTATATTATCGCGGATAAAAAAGACTTTCAGAAGACAGTAAAGCGGAGAGATCCAATATTGCTTGCTCAATCCCCATTCGGTCATTTTTGGCAGATATTGGGTGCTTGGGACAAGGAAATGTTATTACTTAGCGATTTATAAACATGGTAGAAGAAAAGAAGAAAGTCAAAAAACCAAAGTTCAGAATACCGATGACGGTATATCGTGTTCCAAAGAATGAAAAGTCGCTCAAGAACAGACAGAAGGATTTTAACAATTTCCTTAAACATCGAGCAGGAAAAATAAAAAAGGACAGATTAAAAGCAATACATGTTAATCGGGCTATTGCAAAGCGTAGAAAGTTAAATAAAAACAAATAAACATGAAAAAAACAATAACAATCAAGGAAAAAGTCTGTGTCTGCGATATCTGTGGAGGACTAAGCAAAAATGATTTCTCGATAAACGTTCATTTTTGCAATGAACACAGATTTGAGGAAGGAATATTTAGAGGCTTAGTACAATCTAAATTTAATAAAACGCTTGCGGTATTTCTTAAAGAGATAAAGGAACCCAAGAAACCACAAGAATTACAAGTTTCTGACAAATAAATGGACAATAACAACGGAGGTGGAGGGGTATATCCTCAGCCAAAGGAAAATAGAGATGTATGCCCAAAAACAATGACAGGAAAACATTATTTCATAAATAGTGGAAAATTGCTCAACGAAAAGTACGTTAATGAGTGTGAATTTTGTGGAATTATTGACGATAGGAAAGGCTAATCGAGGCGTTGTAGTCTGCTAGAGGTATGCGGTGAGAGGAGGGTGTTCTAGCGCTCCCCTCTCCGTATGCAAGACAATAACATCGTTGAGTTAAGGATCAGAGTACAACCAAAGCAAAAGGAAGCGTTACAAAAATCTGTTGCTACCCCTATTTTGTTCTATGGAGGGGCAAAGGGGGGCGGCAAAAGCTTTTTAGTCCGGGCAAAGGAAATATTGCGTAGGCTCAAATATCCCAATACTAAAGGACTTATTATTCGTAAAACGCTACCTGAGCTTCGTTCAAACCATATCCAGCAACTCTTCAAAGAATACCCGATCATGGTCGATTGGTTCAATAAATCAGAAAAGATTATCCACTATCCCAACGGTTCAACGACCGAGTTTTCCTACCTGCAGAATACCAATGACGTATACACCTATCAGGGTCGAGAGTATGACGATATCTCAATGGATGAGATAACACAGCATGAAGAGCTTGCATTCAAGATCCTTCGCTCTTCCCTACGCACAACAACGGTTGGATTCAAGCCAACTATGCTCCTTACCGGAAACCCTGGAGGAGTCGGACATGAGTGGGTGAAGCGTATTTTTGTTGATAAACGGTTTAAACCGGAGGAAAATCCTGCCGACTTTGATTTCGTACAGGCTAAAGTATCGGACAACCTTGCGCTAATGGCTGCAGATCCAGAATACGTTAAGCGTCTGTATGACCTTCCCGAACATTTACGCAAGGCATATCTTGATGGTGACTGGAACATATTTGCAGGTATGGCATTTGATGAATTATCTGAAAACGTACATATAGTCGAACCATTTGAACTGCCGCGGGAAACGCGATATTTTGCCGGGTATGATCATGGTTATAATCATCCCTTCTCCTTTGTCTTATGTGCAATGATTCCAGATGGAACAATCTATGTCGTAAAACACTATAAAAGCAGACTTATTGGACCATCCGAAATTGCACAAGGAATAAGACAACATGTTCCTCCAAATAAAACCGTACAGATATTTGCAGGAAATGACTTATGGAGCAACCAGCGCGATGGTTCACCGAGCGTATATGAGCAGTTTCTTGCCTATGGGCTTAGACCTCCACAATACGTTCTTATCCATGCATTCGATGATCGCAAGCAAGGAGTGGCACAACTGAGGAAATGCATCACCTTCAAAAACAAACAAAATAAAAAGCCGGAGCTTTATTTCTTCCGGAATTGTTTGGACGTTTTCACGGTAACGGCAGGAATGCAGTTTGATGGAACGGACCCGGAGGACGTGCTGAAGGTAGATGCAGTCGATGGAGAGGGCGGCGATGACGCATATGATGCACTCCGCTATGCGGTTATGGGTCGAGTACTGGCCCCAAAGATAGAAAAGAAACCAGCTGACCAATTCCAAGGAGAAACGATATTACAACAGCTCATGAAGCAGAAAGAGTATGAACGAGAGGAGGTGGAACAATACGAATGATGTACCAAACGGCAGCGAAAGTATTATTTGAAAAGATTCAGAAGGATTTTAAATTCTCTCTCTCAAATCGTCTTGCAATCGTTGCAGAGGTCGAAATGTATCGAAAGGGAGAAGACCAGACGCTATGGACGCAAGACAAGGAAGAAAACTATGTCTATCAGGTCTTTTTTGATGGCGAGTTCGTGTGTTTTTTCAATATACGAGAAGATGTACAAAAAGTGTATTTAAGAGTACTTAAGGGCTTATTGAAGCTCTACAAAGAAAAGAAGATACACTGGAACAAGTTTTTATATGACTATGACGAAGAAGGTGGTCTTTTGAAACCGAAAGTAAAAAAGGAGAAGGTAGATCCTAAGGGTAATGGGATAGAGCATAAGGTGATTACAGAGATATTAAATAAACCAAAAAAAATATGAGTGACGAAAATGAACTATTTGAGAACAATCCATTTTTTATGCATTGCATAGAGATTAGGATGTTAAAGACCTTAAAAAATCCGGTCGAAAAGTTTCTATTTCTTTATGTGTTTATGTTGGGAAACAAAAGCGTTGATGCGGCTGATGCATTGTCAGTCCATCCAACGAATGTTTGTCGGCACTTGAAAAAGATGAAAAAACGACTTGAGATTTACAAAAAGGATTATAACACCGTAATTTAAGCTGTGTGTAAATTAAAAGGCTCCAATTCATGATAATTTAATTATGCAAATACTTGAATTATTGAATAGCCGTGTTGCCATTGCAAAAAGCTTTACTAAAGACTTTCAGGCAGAGGTAAAAAAGTGTGTTGCAGACTATAAATGCAAACAGGCTGATAAGGTCGAAGGAGTAATTGATCAACATCTCACAAAAAAACGATATGTTTTCAATATTCCCTATATCTATTCAACGCACGAATCGATGCTCTCTTCCCTCTTTGAAAAGCCTATGGAGCTTGTCCTAACAGGAAAAGGAGAAGATGATGAAGAGAAAGCATCCCTTATCAAGGCAGTATATAAATATCTCCAGGATAAACTCGACCTGGATGAGTTCATGAATACGTCAGCTTGGTGGTATATTCTAACGGGGCAAGTATCCTCAACTCAGGGATATGAAGTAAAAATAAATGGCTATGTTCCTGTAAATGGCGCAAATGGAGAGCCAATGATGGATCCTGAAGGAAAACCCGTCCAGGCTCCTATATATGAATGGAACGACCCGATTGTTGCAGTCGATAACCCAGAAAAAACCTATTTTGCCCCGGATAGCGAATATTCACTCAACTGTAAAAAAGTTCCCTATAAGGTTGTTGAATGTCTTATGCCCGTTGATGAAATTAAATCGACTTACGATGAAGATGTTCCACCTACAAAAGAGCTACAGGTTGCGATAAAAGGGATAACCGACAATCAAAAATCTGACTTGAAAAGAGCTCAGATATATAAATATTCCGGTAGCTTATCATCTGATGTTAAAGATGAATTGGCTACAAACGGCATGGAGTGGGGATATGAAAAAGAATATTTTGCCGTTTTCACTACTTCAAAGCTTCTATATATAGAGGAAAAACCAAAATATACAACAATGGCAAAGTGGTTTAGCGCTCCAAATGAATTTTTTGGATTCGGAATCGGTAAGACTCTTCGCAGCGTACAGAAAGAAATGAGTATGAGGCGAGGACAGCAAATTAGATATGCAGATTTATATGCCTTCCCCTGGCTTACTCATGACCTTGCAACTGTTGTTGACCAAAACAGCATACAAGATGTTCAAAAACGAAAACCACTCGCATATTCAGGTAAACCTCCTGCTTATCTTGTTCCGCCTGAAATGCCCCGGACGATAACCGAAGCCGACAATATTGCCCGATCAGATGCACAGTTCATTTCTGGCACACTCGACATGTCAAAAGGAGCGCAGGAAACAAATACAGTAAAGACGGCAACTGGACAACAACTGTTTGCTCAATCCCAGGATAAACGGATGCAGAAAGCAAGAAAAACCCTTGCAAAATATTATCGAGAGGTCGTAATAAACCTATTCAAATTATGCCGCGACAATTGGGATGAGGAAAAAATAATCTCCATTACCGATGAGGACGGTAACCAACAGGAATTTAAGGTGTCCGGCACGGACCTGCAAAACATCAACTTCGATACCGATATCGATATATCCCTTGAATCACTTTCAGTAAATAAAGATACAATAGCAGAGCGTACTATCGCTCTATATGATAAAGTAAAAGATGATCCTTTGGTTGACCGGAAGAAAGTATTTGCGAAAATGCTTCGCGAAGGATACAACATAAAAAATCCTGAAAGCTATATGTTGGCGGAAGACAAGACCGGGACACAGCCGACCCCGGCGCAGGCTAGCTTAGTAAAGGCAGTTGCAGGCGCTGCAATAGAGCCTGGTGCAGAACAAGGAGCTGTGGCAGATGTAAGCGATCCACAAGCACAACCTGAAGCTGCCGATAATCTACCCCTATTAGGAAACGAAATGGCTCCAAATCCTAATGCAAATCCATATGTCAACAATCAACCAGCTTCCTGAAGAAAAAAAATCAATTGATTTGTGGAAAGAAATAATAGATCCTGTTACGGGAAAATCATCTCTAACGCAAAACATCATACCTAAAGTAGTCAAAGAATGGTGTTATCCGGGTGAACATTTTTTTGTATGGGAAATGGGCTCTTCACGCGAAGCAATCTGTAATAAATGTCAGTATTCTACTGCTTTTATTCCCGGCCTTCATGAACTAAAAAACGGCAAAATCACGACCAGGGTGTAAAGAATATAGCTCCATTAAAAGATAATTTAACTAGTACCAACCACACATTTTGTGTGCGCGTCATTAGCAATTAGCACAGGAGCAACAAATATGATAACTCCAAACGGTTCATTAAGGGATGTCGTTAATTCTCAATTTGAGGGTGACGACGAAGGGCACGTTACAAATAAGGAAGAAAGGGTTGAAGCAGGGGCGACACCAGCACCATCTACCGAGGTCGATAAGACTAATCCGGCAGTTGCGGAGGAAGTGTTAAAGCCATTCGCTGAAAAACCTGATCTTAAGGGAAAAACTCCCGAGGAGCTTGACCAAATCTATAAAGAGTGGAACTTGAAATACACTCAAACTAGACAAAAGGAAACAGCAGAACTCAAGGAGTACCGGACTAAAGTATCTCAGTACGAGGAACGGTTGAAACAGTTAGAGTCGGCGGGGAACAAATTACAATCTCCGGACCTGCAGGCTGAAAAGAATGCTGTACGGCATGATTTTGAGCTTGGGAATCTTACTGTTCAGCAATATACCGAGAAGATACTTGAACTATCGAGGGAGGAGTCCAGACGAATTGCTAGAGAGGAGTTTACTTCTCTTAAAAAGCAAGACAGTGAGGAATCCTACCAACAGTCAGCACTGGATCACTTTACAAGTGCCGATGAACGCCTTGATAGGAACAATCCGAATTTCAACATGAGGATGTTCAAAAGTCTAGCGACTGATATGGCGGATTTGCTCGATGAGCATATTGCCAAGAACGGTACATCTGTAGGTTTTGACTACAAAGGCAACGTTTCGAGGCTCATTTCCGAGTTTGACCAAGAGATTGACAGAATCGTTAGTAGTAGAGTGCAGCGGAATACCAGCGCTGCTCGAGATCGTGCAGGCAAATTTGCGAAAAGTTCTATTACAGGGAAGAATACCCCAAGTATTCCGACAGGTAAGAAAAACATTCGAGATATTATCGCCAGCACACTGGAATAATTATTTGTTTATTTTTTTACTATGGCACAATGGAATTTAGGAGAAAAAGTGGCCGCAGCTCTTCCTCTCTATGAGAAGGAGTTTAAAGACCAGGTTTTCTACAACACAGTATTACTCAACCACATGAAGGAGAATGGTGGAGTACTAGAAAAAGACGGTGGTACTACGATTAGAGTACCTTTGATGACTGGCAAAGGAACCAGTGAATGGTTTAGCGGAACTGATCATTTGGATGTGGCTCCAGTAGACACTCTCGATGCTGCTGAATACACTTGGAGAAATCTTAACGCTTCAATCGTTTTTACGCTTGATGATGAGCTTTCAAATAGTGGAAAAGAACAGGTCGTAGACTTGATCGAAGCAAAAATCAAACAGGCAGAACTGACCATTTCAGATGCGCTTAATAGCAAACTCTACAATGGGACAGGATCAGAAGCCAGACCAGCAATAGTCGGTCTTGACACGCTTATTGGTACAGGGACATTCGCGGGAATCGCGGGTGGAACGTATACCGATTGGCAGTCCTATGTTGAGTCCTCAGCAGGAGCTTTGACGCTTGCTCAAATGAGAACGGCTAAAAATACTATCAATCAGGGAAAAGGTGGATCGCCCGTGTCTATAATCTCAACCACTCAGACTCTGTATGAAAAGTATGAATCCCTAGCGACACCAACATTCCAAGCGAATCCTTTGGTAACTTCAAAGGAAACTCAAAGATTGATTGATGCGGGATTCTCGGCTCTTGCTTATGCAGGCATTCCAGTCGTAATCGACAATTCTGCAACCGCAACGAACATGTACTTCTTGAACACACAGAACCTTAAAATCTATGTGCATAAAGATGCATTCATGGACAAAACGGAAACAAGACGACCGACTGATCAGCACGTCAACGTTCAGCACATTGTCTTGAGATGTGCGTTAGTTACCAACAGACGAAAATCTCTTGGTAAGCTTACGGCCAAGACTGGTTAATTTAGAAACATTGGGGGAGATGGCATGATCTGCCCTCCCCTACAACTTTTACTATTATGAGCAAACAAATCCCAGCATCCGGCATAACAGCAAATGATGCTTCAAAAAAAGGTGATTTAGGACAGATATACATCAAGGAAAGCAAGATGTATCGTTATTTCCTTTGCAAGGATTTAACAGTAGCTGCAGGAAACGTGGTTGAGTATTCTTCCACAACCGGAGCAGTTACTAAGGATCGTGCAGGGGGAACTTCCATCGGGCGAACAGTCGCAGGGGTGGCAGTTGGAGCAGTTACCGCAGGAAACTACGGATGGTTTCAAACTGACGGTGTAGTCGACTGTACAGTGGTCGCAAACGGAGTGGTAGCTGCAGGTAATCTGCTTACCGCCCATGAAACATCTGATGGAAGCGTTGTCGTAGCGACAACTTCCACGATGAAGAATGTCTTTGCCGTAGCACTTGGTGCAGACACTGCAACGACATCAGCCGCAGGCACTGTTTCTGCTGCTTTGATTCGTGTTTAATACCTTTTGACAAGAAAGTTATTAATAGGCAATCCCCACTTGCAATATAGTGGGGGTTGCTGTAGTATGAGTGCGCTTGACCCTCCATAAGTCATATGCGTGTTTGCATAGGAATACCAGTACCACAAACCATTAACCCAGATTTTGCGTTAAATAATCTTCCCCAAATAATCGAGTACACGAAGGCTCACAATCCGGGAATAGAGCTTTTTACTATTCATAAGGGAGGAGTAATGACCTCATCAAACAGGAACTATATCCTAAAACAATGCCTAGAGAAGCAAATTGATGCTATTTTATGGCTTGACTGTGACCAGATCTATCCTGCCGATATTCTCGACACGTTCATAAAATCTGGCAAGGATATTATTGGCTCAATTTACTATAGGAGAAGTGAACCGTTTTCCCCGGTTGTGTATGTATATAGCGGCAATCCAACCCATCCATATAGGACAATCGATACAAAATCTCTTCAAAAGGGACAAATTGTCGAGGTTGATGGAATAGGATTCGGTGGAATGTTCGTAAAAATGGACGTATATAAGAAAATGGGGCCTGACATGTGGATGAGATATGGTAGGAATTTTGGTATTCCTGTCGAAATGACGGATCAGGAGTCGCATGACCTCATTTTCTGTAAGACAGCTCATCGATATGGATTTAAGATTCACATCCATTCTTCCATTCGTGCAGCTCATATCGGGGAAATGCTTATTACTGAAGAAAACTGGAAAGGAAACGAACCGGAAAAATCAAAGCATAAGATTGCTGTAATAATCCCTTCAATTGATGTGGTACGCGCCAATAAGACAATAAATCAACTTAAGGCAAAAGCAGATATTCCAGCTGATTATTATATCGTTGAAGACAAAATGCGAACTGGCTTCATGAAGACGATTAATCAGGCAGTAAAAGATATACAAGCCGATTATTACGTCTACACCGCGGAAGATGCGTATGCGGGCAAATCATGGCTCAAATTGGCTTATGAGGCGATGATTAAGTATGATGGAGCGCTATTTGCCTTCAATGATGGAAAATACGCAGGGACACTTGCCACTTTCGGAATGGTTGAGGCTAATTGGATGAAGAAAAATTATGAGGGAAATATATTCTATCCCGGATATCATTCACATTACGGCGATACTGAGCTTACCATGTTGGCACTTGGCGAAAAAAAACTTATTTATGACCCAAACAGTGTACTAATTGAGGTCGATTATAAGAAGCATGGAGTAAATATAGATGATAAAAAGCTTTATAACCAAAGGAAGCTCACGTTTAAAAACGTTCCTGATTTATTTGCATGAGAAACCCACATTTTGATTGGGGCCCGTTCTCCGGAGGATTTTCTTATGAGGATATTTTTCGTAAATATAATACTAAAACTCCCACTAAAGACGAAGAATTGGCGCTTGGTTTAACTTATGGTGACGCTTCAAACGCATACGCGCAGTATGGGATTAATGACTACAAATTGAGAATATATATGAATCAGACACTTAAAAATCAGGTTGTCGAATACATGAAAGAAAGATATTTGTACCATTTGAACAGGATCCAAACAAAAATAATTGGTTTATATTAACTATGAAACAAGGAATCATTATTGAAACCAACAAAGGAAGAGAAGAAATGTTTGATAATCTTATGCGCTCCATAAATACTCACTATCAGGTCCTACCGGTATATAGAAATGATTTTGAGCTTGGAGCGATAGCACATGCTGTATATAATACCGACCTTGATGAGTTTTTATTCCTTCATGATACTTGTGAGATTAAAAATAATTCCCTTTTTGAATTGGTATTTGAAACACATAAAGGAAAAAGTGTCGCGCTTGCTGATCATCCCTGCATTTTCGGTATGTATCTCGGCAAATATAAGCGCGAAGTGCTAAATAAAATACTTCTTCCAAAAGCACATACGAAGCTTGAAGCGGTCGAATACGAAATAGAATTTAATAATTTGTATTGCAAAACTGACGGAGATGTGCAGATCATTTCTAATCCCCTTCATAACAATGATATTTTCTGCGAGATGTTTGGAAGAAAAAACATGAAGCTCGAAAACGATTATTTAATTAAATATAAGGCTACTTGGAGCCGTTCAATGCTCTAATATGGCAGACATACCCTTTGAGGACAAAATATACATAGTCGATAAAATACTTTCATCAACTAAGGAAAATTTGAGGAATCGGGATTATGTAATTGCCTTGATCCGTGAGATGGGATTACACAACGACTCCTCTATCAATCATCTTTATTCCCCATCTGAACAAGCCTTTTTAAAGCAATTCGGAATGTTACAGCAGCCTCAACAGCTTGCAGATGCGCTTATATTCCTATCAAATTTCGTGATAAATAAATATATAGAGATTGGGACATTTAATGGAACCTGTTTTGCATTTATTGCTTCATATCTGAAGGTTTTTAATCCAGGTATCAAATCGCGGACTATAGATATTATGGTGCGCCACAATCCGCTAATGGAAGTAGAGTTTAAAAAGCGAATTGACATAAAATTCCACACTGGAACGTCAGATGATTTTATAGGTGCAAAATCTGACCTGTGTTTTATCGATGCCGACCACTCATATTCCGCTGTAGTAAAGGATTACGAAAATATTGGGAAATATGCGAAACTTTGCATGTTCCATGACATCATTGACGAACATCAGACAAAAATAAATGATGGTGGCTCCCTTCGACACTGGAAGGAACTAAAGGAGAACGAAAACGAATGTGAATACCATGAATTTATTGATCATCCTGAAAATAAATCAAATTTTGGAATAGGAATAAAAATATGAACAAAATTGCAGTAGTAATACCAACAATACGGATGGAAACTTATGTGAAATTCCTTGAAAAATGGAAGGAGTCCTTTGAAAAAAACGATGTAACGCTTGTCACTGTTTTTGATGGGGAAAAACCTCATGTTGTTTCAGGAAATATCGGTTTTGGACTTGAAGAAATAATGGGAGAATACAGCGATATTATTTATCAGAAGAACGATGGCGTTAGAAATTTAGGATTTGCCTATGTTGCGAAATATCTTCCCCATATTGATACTATTATTTCTTTTGATGATGATGTCGAACCCTCCGGAAGCACAATAGAGGACCATTTGGCGGTTCTAGGCACGAAAGTATCAATTTCGTGGCTAAGTACCGCTTCAGAATATACGCGTGGCTTCCCCTACAAGGCCCGTCAAGAAGCAGAGGTGGTATTATCCCATGGCGTATGGAAAGGTGTTGCAGACTGGGACGCGCCAACCCAACTTATTCATGGAAATAAAGAGGTTACTTTTTATAAGGGTATTGTTCCAAAGGGTATTCAGTTTCCACTTTGTGCAATGAACTTTGCATTTAAAAGAGAACTACTGCCTTATGTGTACCAAGCACCAATGGGACCAAGAATCGGTCTTGATAGATTTGCCGATATTTGGGGTGGAATTGAAATGAAAAAAGACATTGATAATATCGGAATGGCAGCTGTCACTGGGTATGCTGCGGTTCAGCATAAAAGGGCTTCAAACGTATGGGATAACCTCATAAAAGAAGCAAAAGGACTAAAGATGAACGAGAACTATGGACAGGATCCGTATTTCAAAATCTTCTTTGAAAATAGGAAGCGCTGGCAAGACTTTATTCGCTCCCGGGTGTAAAGAAACACCCCCATTTTCTCCATAATTAGACTAGATATAAATTGACATTTATTTTTAATGGCACTAGTCACCGCCGGAGACATCCAGTTAGCCTTGGCATACAGATTGGGGGAAGATTCCGCACCAAACGATGCAAATGAGAAAGCCCGCAGGCTTTCTTTCATAAACGAAGGATATCGAGGAGTAATGGCTAAAAATTATTGGTGGTTCACTGAAGCATCTACGACTCTTAATTCATTAGCAGGACAAGAATCATATGGGACAAGCGATGGTGTGCCAGATTTTAGACAAATCCTGGAGTTTAGATTCAACGGTATCGTATATTCGCAGATAACGCAGTATGACGCGATGACCGCATACAGCACTTCTTATTCAAATTTCGTAAATAGTTATTTTCTCTTCAACGGAAAAATATATCCGGTCCCGGCAATCTCAACATCAGTAACAAACGGAATTGCGCTGAAATATTACCAAAACTATACAAAGTTAACTGGAGACGCTTCAACAATCCTCATTCCTGATCTGTTTTCCGACATATTAGTTGCTTACGCACAGGCAAGAGTTACCCTTGTTGATGGAGAAAGAGGCTCTGCCTCTGACTCTTTTGATGAGTATAACGAGATATTGGGCCGCATGGTTGAGGAACAGAATAAATATTTGTTCTCCCTCAAAGATGGTGGAAATGTCGATAGTGTGCAAGCGCAATTTCCATAACAATGCCAAGGATTACAAAAATCAAAGATCCGGATAAGCAGACTGAGGTTGTGACAGGGCTACTTGGTGGATTGAATACCTTCCAGGATGAAACCGTATTAAAGGAATCAGAGCTTTCTAAAGCAAAAAATATAATTCTTTCAGTCGATGGAATCGAACCGCGCCCGGGAATACTCCATTATGGCGGACAAGGTACAGCAACAAAAATGCTTGGCGGTTTTGGGTACTATAAGTCAGATGGAACCCATGAACTTTTGAGAGTAACAAATAATGGAAATCTTGAGAAGAAAAACGGTCTTTCCTGGACTCAGATAGGCACCAAAACATACAATACTGCCGCTCGGATGAATTTTTTGCAGGCGCGGGATAATGTCTTTCTCTTCAATGGTATAGATTCGCTTTCCTATTATGATGGAACAAACATAAACGTATATTCGGCGCTCACTACTCCGGTAGGACTTGCTTTGGCTACACAAGGGACGGCAGGAACCACAACTTATTCTTATCGTGTTTCAGCATTCAATGCGATTGGAGAAACCCTAGCTTGTGTATCAGTCCAAATAGCGACAGGAAACGCAATACTTGATGCGACAAACTATAATAAGTTGACCTGGACCGCTACAGCTGGCGCTACTGGATACAATGTATATGGAAATAAAAGCACTGGACTTGGTGAAACATATCTAACAACCGTATATACAAACGCATTCAACGATAAAGCTGAATTTACTCCATCAACAGTAATACTTCCTCCGGAGGGAAACACAACAACCGGAATAATTTCAAAAAAAGCAGTATTCTCACAATCTAGGATATTTGCCGCAGGTGATCCGGCGTATCCATCAAGGTTATTTTATGGTGGAGTCGGTTCAAATATAGGAAATTTCTCGTTCAGTGAAACAGGAGGAGGAGCGACAGATATATTTAAAAACGATGGTTCGGAAATCCGCGATTTGCTTCCCTTCCAGGGAGGAGTTATCGTCTGGAAGGATAATGCGATATATAAGTTCTACTTCAATTCTTCCGGTCAGCCAACACTTGAAGAAATAACGCGCTCTTTTGGTGGTATAGCATGGCGTGGCTCCAAACATGTAGAAAATGACGTTGTATTTCCCGCTAAAAAAGACGGAAGGCTTGCTTTTTATTCACTCGGTAATCAGGAAAACTATAGTGCCGGAGTGCTTAGAACAAATGAACTTTCAATAAAGATTGCAAAAGACCTTGAAGATGTATTAATGTCGAATATAAAGAACGCTGCGGCTTTTTATTTCAATAGTATATATGGCTGCGCAATTACCACATCCGATTCAACGGTAAACAATCGAATTTGGTGTCTTGATACTCGGTTTGGCGCATGGGTACATTGGGATGACCTTCATCCAAACTTCTTTACGAATTACATCGATACAGACAGTTCTGAAAAGCTTTATTTTGGGGATGAACAAACCGGATATTTTGAAGAAATGTTTAGGGATGAACGGAGCGACAATGGGGTTGCTGTATCAGTCCAATTCGCAACAAAAGCATTTAATCAGAAACAATTCAATAAATTCAAAAAATATTGGAATCCCATATTTCAATTCAAGGATATTTCAAAATCAGGATCCATTACTGGAGATATCATCATAGATGGAGCAATAGTATCGGGGAACTTCACTGTTCAGACACAGACATCCGGAGGAGCCGGAGTTGGTGTGTCGCTTGTCGGATTCACTCTTCCAGGTGATGCCCCCGGAGGAGTGGTTACATCAGGAGTTTCAGCCGATACAATCGTCCAATTATTCTTCATAAAAAAAGGAAGATCAATTAAATATGAATTTAGGTCAGAAGGAATCGATGCCCGGTATAAATTCCTTTCCCTTGCGCATGAATATCGAATACTTGAAGGAAAACCGTTACCAAGTTCATCAAAATTCTATACGAGCTAATGTAAAGAAAACATCTTTATTATTTCATAATTAATCTATGGCATCACAAGACCTTTATTACTTACCTCAGTTTTTCACGACAACCTTGAATGTTGGAGGCGGAATCACGGCATCGCAAACGACAGGGATAACGCTTCAATCGGTATCAGGTCTTGATATCACTAAGCCCGGATTAGCTCTTTTTACCTATTCAGACCCTCTTGACACGACAAAAGCCGAATGGATTCCTTATACATCAATCAATGGATCGAACGTATTGCAGGGAGTCACAAGAGGAGGAGAAGGATTTACAGCAAAAACACATCAGAACGGAGCCACAATCGCATTTCCTATCTCGAAGGCACATATAAACTATATAAATGACCAATTCGAGGTATCCGGTCTTGACCTAAAACAGATTTCAACGCCAGCTGTCCCATCATCCGGACGGAATAAGCTTTACTTTAAAACAGATGGAATTTTGTATAAGGAAAATTCTTCTGGAGTAGAATCACCAGTGGAACCAGTAGCAGCGGGAATAACGGTCATGACTGATGGAGCAACAATAACGATTGACCATTCGATAAATGCAAAATTTTCAGTTGTACTTGGTGGAAATAGAACATTAGCATTGTCAAACGCAGTATCAGGAAAACCTATATTACTTGACCTTGTTCAAGATGGTACAGGTTCACGACTTGTTACCTGGTTCGGAAAAGGAACGACATTTACTGATGCAAATGTAAATACAACTTCTGACGTAATAACAGTAGCTCGTGAGATTCCGACAACAACTCCAATCATATTCACAAACTCCGGTGGAGCGGTCCCAACAGGATTAACTGCAGGAACTGTCTATTATGCAATAAATGCGAGTACCACAACTATCAAGGTGGCAACGACTGTTGCAAATGCACAGGCAGGGACAGCTGTAGATATAACCGCAGCTGCAGGAGGCGGAACCCATACAATAACGACTCAAATTAGATGGGCTGGTGGATCAGCTCCGACATTAACGACTGGAAAAAATCGAAAAGATACATTTGGAATAATGGTTGCGGACGCGACAAACGGTGTTTTTCATGGTTATACAGTTGGACAGGATTTATAACAATGAATTTATTTAATTTTTCTACCTCACGTATCCAATCTCTACAGACTCGAACTATATACGTTGCTTCACGCGTTGTTGTCAGTTTGACAACGATTAGGAGATAATATGGGACAAAGGAAATTTAGAGGAGATGATACCGACAAATGGTTGTATGGCTTTGGTAATGCCGCTGATGCAGATTTAACCATATCGGGGAATACTACTGACGCTCCAATTGATAGCGCTTGTGCTGGCTCTGCTGGTTCAAATTCTTTGTCTGCAACAAACGCTGCTTTTGCACCGGGACAACTCGTTCTCATTCATCAAACAAGAGGAACAAACGTTGGAGAATATGAACTGAACAAAATTGCTGGATATGTGGCTGGAACGATTACTCTTCAACATTTGCTTCAAAATACCTACGTAAGCAGTGGCGCTTCATGTGCTCAGGTAATTGTGATTAAGCAAAACAATAATATTACTATAAACGGTGGTGTCACCCTAACAACAAAGGCTTGGAATGGAACGGTGGGAGGAATAACGGTTTTAATGGCAAAGGGAAGCGTTACAGTAAATGGGAATATAAACGCCAATGGAACAACTGGAGGAAGTTCTTCAAGCTCCCCTGTTGCTGGAGCTTCAAACGTCGGTGGGTTCTGGGGAGGGAACGGATATATTGGGTCTACTCCAAGGCAGGGAGATAGTGGTGAGGGGACTGCAAATGCTCGTTCAGCTCAATATACTCCAAATGGGAATGGCGGGGGGGGAGGATATATTTCGGGCGGAGCCACAGACGCAGGCGGTGGAGGAGGAAATGGTGGAGCAGGAGTAACTGGAGGAGGTTATGCAGCACCTTCCGCCCCAGGTCAAGGAGGTAATGTAGCAGGAAACGCAGGACTTACCTTAATGGTTTTTGGTGGCGGAGGGGGAGGAGCGACAAAAGACTCTTCTGGAACCACAGGTGCAGGTGGAAGTGGAGGAGGAATAGTTCTAATTATTGCAAAATCAATAGTAATTTCTGGTTCTATAGTGACAAATGGTGGGAATGGAGGAAATGCTGGTTCATCTAATTCAGGAGGTGGAGCAGGAGCGGGAGGCTCTGTTTTGCTCAAATGTCAAACAGCAACACTTGGGACAAATCTTATAGTGGCTTCAGGAGGAAGTGGAGGAACTGGTGGCTCTTATGCTGGAGGGAATGGTGGAGTTGGGAGAATACACCTTGACTATAAGGATTCCTATACTGGCATTACAAATCCAACAATTAATGCAACGCAAGATATTTCTCTTGATTACCCAAAAATGGGCGGTCTTTTTTTGCAGGAGTTCATATAAATTCCTGTAAAAATAGTCCACCACTTTTAGGATAGTCAAGCTTTGAGTCTTGTGTGACATCTATAGTGGGAGTAGTGACTCCTGAATATGAGTCTTTATAATCAAGGTGTATTCTTCCAACTCCGCCATTTCCTCCTCTTCCTCCATCGTTTACTGGAGCGGGACCTGTTCCAGCTGGAGCAGTAATAAGATTTGTTCCCAAAGTCCCCACTTTTGTTTTTATTAATATAGAGCCTCCAGCGCCTCCGCCTCCTGAACCATTGTGAGGAGCTCCACCAGAAATGTCTCCCGCAAGTCCATTGTTGCCTCCTGAAACTATACTTCCAGTCAAAATAAAGTTAGAAGCAAGTATGAATACTATTCCTCCGCCATTCCCCCCGTGTCCATTTCCACCAGAATTTGTGTCTGTACAACAGCCTCCTCCACCACCGCCTCCTGAATAGCCAACACCTGAACCTCCTCCTGCAGCAACCACTAATACTTCAACTGTTTTTGCCATAGTAAACATTAGAAATAGTTCGAGTCTGTAGAGATTGGATACGCAGATGAAAGACTATATTATCTTTCCTAAATTACCCCTGACTGTAAATATATATATCCTTTTTCCTTATCATTTAACTATAAGGAAAACGGTCAGCCAAGAAGCCGCAAATAAATATTGGCAATAGATTATTTTAGCTATCTAACACTATGCCAAAACAATTCACAAAAGCAAAAGATTATATCGCAGAACTTGATTCACTACTTAAAAAAAATAAGGGTTCTCAACTCAATATTGCTTATGATACAGGCTCAAATATTCCTTATACGATCGGTGGCTCTCCTGTAAGGAACGCAACCGGACTTGAGGGAGGTATAGTACCAGCCAACCAATCAGTTCAACAAACGTCAAAAACAAAGCTTTCGTTTACTCCGATGGATCCATATAATCCTGCACAATCGGGAGGACAAAATACTCAAGGAATGAGCAATGATGAATTTACACAGCAGATATTAAAAGCATTGAGCGGAACTCATCCCCAATATAGACCTACAAGTCAAGGGATAACAAATGCGGAGCCTGTCCCAACAGCCTCACTTGCTAATGGAAACGTAAAATATTCCGACGGATCAATCCGTGATTCAAATGGAGTGATCGTCCAAGCTGCTCCAAATATGAGTCCATGGGAACAGGCAATCGGCGACTGGTCAAAATTGGCGAATCCCAATTTAGTTTCAAAACCAAATGTTCAAGGAATTGCATCATATCCGAATAATCGAACACTTTTTAATGATGGTTCTATGAGATACGGAGGATATCAGACGACTCCGGACGGAATACAAAACCTAAATGACTATATTACTAAGCTTTTTGGAGGGAAACGGTCAACTGAGAATATTACTGGAGAATTTGATACTACCGATCCAGTCCTTTATCCGGGAATAATCCATGGAGCTATGGATATCGGAACAGGAGATTTGGCAGACCAGCCCACTCTTTCTTCAGTTTTCGATGGTGTCGTTTCAAAAATAATCGAAGGCGATCCGACATTCGGAAATAGAGTGTTTATTACTCTTCCCACAGGAGAAACGCTTATTTATAACCATTTATCAAGAGTACTTGCGCAGGAAGGCCAACAGATAAAATCAAACGATCCTATCGGTATTACAGGAACGACAGGTCATTCTACAGGTCCCCATCTTGATAACCAATATATTACAAAAGACGGGCAACTTGCTGATTTGCGCAATTTCATAAAAGAAGTTGCAAACAGACCGCAGGATTATACGTCAACGAGTATCGCCAAAGACCAGCCGAAACCAGGCTCAACTGCTCCCTCAGGTGATTTGGCTAATGATCCGAATTTTCAAAGATTGAATCAGGTTCAGCAATCAAACCCGATAGCTGAAGTACCTCAGAAGGTTACAAGCACAATCCAAGGATTAGGAAATACCGCGGCAAATGCGATAGACCAGGCAAATTTAACTGGAAAAACTGATATCGGAGTTTCCGAAGCTTTACGAGGTGACTTGCCATCCGCAGGGAAAAAACTTGCCGCGACAATCGATGCAGCAAACCCAACAGGCAATTTCGATCTGGGAGTAACAGAAGCACTAAAAGGAAATCCTATAGCTTCGACTCAGGTGAGAAATAATACATTCAGAAATCTAGGACAGACAGTAGCGAATAAAATTGATACTACAAATCCTACAGGAAAAAATATCGATTTTGGTGTATCCGAATTACTTCGAGGTGACTTGAATAAGGCAAAACAAAAAACAGCCAGCACCCTGAACGTAATGGGTAATGTATTCAAACAAGGATTAAATGCTGTTGCAAAGCCATTTAACGAGTTTAGCATGATAAAACCTGTTTATGGTGCGGATTCTTCAGCCACGCCAACAGGACCAGATAACAAGATATCCTATACGAACGGTTTTGAACAGGCTACAGCAGCACCAGGAACCGGAGTACAGACCATGAAACAAGACGTTCCGGGACTTACTGGCGCAGAGTCAAACATATTCAAAAAGATCGGAATGAATGTCATTAAAGGAACAAGCAAGCTTGGTGAGGACACCGGAAGCGGCCAGGATATGATGAATCCTGACCTTATGCAATCAAAACCAGTAAATGACACAAGAGATGCGTTCTTCAAGCTTGGAGGAGCGGAAATGTATAAGACAGATCTTAATCCCGGAATAGACAAAAACTATAAAGGAGCGCTTGATACTTCCCTATTTACTAAAGCGTTCTTCCAGGATCCAAATAAGATTGCCCATGTTTTTGGAAACACCTATCTGGCTAAACCAGCGACTGAAATGTATCGTTCATACATAAATGAGCAATATCCGATTATTCCTGGTCATGATAAGCCCACAATGACCTACAAGCAGACTTTCGATGGTCAAGAGTACCAATGGGAGGATGTGGATCCTATTTATTACCAGAATCAATACAATCAATCAGTTCGCTCAAGCGTTCCGGATGTACTTAAATCTGACTATACTTGGCAAGCGCCTGTTGGAAAGGCTTCTCCTGCCGCACAAAAATCATATGCACAGGTAAATACACCAGTTGCAGCAAATAAATATGTAATTCCTCAGTTGGCAACGACTATTCCACAGCCTCAGACACCGAATATATTTAAAAGTGTTGGGAACATCGCAAACAGCACGGCAAATGTAGCAAACAATATATATAAGACATTGACTAATACCTTTGTCGCTCCTGCGGCAAAAGGATTTACTCCTCCATCCAAATCAAGCGGTGGTGGGGGTGGAGGCGGCGGTGGTGGATCGTGGGGCGGATCATCTGCTCCAACACCGAAGCCCGCTCCGACTCCCGCGCCAAAACCAGCACCTAAACCAGTTTATCGGCCACCTATTTATAAAGCAGGTGGTGGGGGTGGAGGCGGCGGTGGTGGATCGTGGTAATTTCTATTAAATAATATGGCAAATATATTTAGTTCACAATTAAAGAAACCTGTTAACCCTTGGGAAACGAAAGCAGGATATGGTCAAAGTAGTCCTGTTGGTGGTGGAAACACTACTGGTAGTGTTAAAAGTACCGTATCAAATATACGGACACCACAACAGTCAGTTTCGACTCAAAAGGCAACGAATCCTTGGACTAATCCGTCAACAACGTGGGCTGATCAGCCAGCTCCGACTCCTATTAGGTCAAATAATAACGGAACAATTACCTATAGTGATGGAACAACGAAAGCAGATCCAAATGCGTCAAAGCCTACTACTTCTTCAGTTCCAACAACGATGCAGGATTATCTTAAAAAACAACTGGAGCTTTACGATAAACAAAATGCGACATATTCAGATGCAGAGAAAAAACGACTAGCTTTAATTGAAGCCGGACAAACTGAGACAGAAAATAATGCAAAAACTCTTTATGACAATACAGCAACTGACTTAAGGGTAGGTATTCCTGCAGCGGAGGCTGCATTCAAGACGTTTGCGGACAGAAAAAATGCTGATATAGCTCAATTTGAAAAACAAGGAGTAACGGCAAAAGCAGACGCAACGAACACTTATGGTGGTGTATTGAGAGCAAATATGGAAAACAAGCGTCAGACAGACGCACAGCGCGAAAAACAATATGCCGCGCTTGGCACTATAGATTCATATGGTACTGGTTCATTTACTCAGGGAAATGAAAATGCCGATACGGAATTTAATAGGACACAAAACACAACACAATTAACACTTGCAAATAAGGTTCAAGAAATCGATGATAAAATTTCAAGCGCGAAACTGGATGCTGCACGGCTTATTGAGGACGAAGACGTCAAACTGCAGGAAACAATACGGAAAATAAATGAATTGCTTCGAGATAATGAAGGAGCAAAAGGAGCGGCTCTCAGAAAGGCGTATCTTGATGCTCAAACAGCAAAACAGGATATTGCCGACAAGTTTGATTCATTACGGCTTGCAGGAGAGCAGCAGAAGCTCACGTTCCAAAAAGAACAGGCTACAGCAAATCCACAATTATCAGCAGGATTTATGGCTACAGGAAAACCTGAAACGATGAATGATTTTATATATAGAACACAAAATCCAAACGCTTTTGATACAAAAATAGGAGCAGCGACAGGAAAGACATCAGGAGCACAAAGTGCTATAGGGTTAATCGATAAATTGCTGTCTGGAGATGTTGGGTCAATAAGCGGCTATGGCAAATATAATCCGTTAAACGCACTTCCAGGGTCTGACGCGCAGTTGCTTCAGAATAATTATGATCAATTAAAATCTATGCTTTCACTTGAAGGAAGACAGATGCTTAAAGGTTCCGGACAGATTTCTGACTACGAAGCAAAAATGCTTGAAAAGGCAGCTTCTTCACTAGGCCAGAACTTATCTCCGGAGCAAATGCGAGGTGTACTTGAAGAACTAAAGACAAATCTTAATCAAGGCGCTGGCGCTTCGCCGAATGGATCTCAGCAAATAAGAGTGCGAAACCTGAAGACAGGTGAAACGGGTACTATTCCCGAGAATGAATTTGACCCGACACTTTATCAAACGATTTCATAACCATGCCATTTATACCAGATAGATTACAGCAGCCGAGACAAAGTAAAATAGGATTTACGCCAGATAAGAAAACTATCAGTGGTTTTCTTGGTAACACCGTTAAAAGTGGCGCAAATTTAGTGGGAGGTATTGGAAGCGCAGCAGTAAATGTATTTAATCCGGATATGGAGAAAAATACAGTAGCTAATATAGCCAATCTTGGACTCGATGCAGCGGAAGCAGCTAAAAATGTAGTGATGGGTGAGCCCACATTAGACAGCAATAGAGCAAAACAATTGGCAAAATCATACGATCAAAAATATGGAATATCAGATTTTGCAAAGGGTGATGTCGGTAATGGAATAAATAAAATAGGAAATACTTTCTATGAAGATCCTGCAGGGGTCGCTCTAGATGCTTCAATGGTGGCTGGAGGAATCGGAAGTGCACTCAAAGGCGCTGGCGCGGTAAGCAAAATTGGAGCGCTTGAAAACGCTGGCAAAGTCGCAGCTGGAATCGGAGAGACGCTCGATCCTTTAGCCCTTCCCGGAAAAGTTATAAAAACGACCCCAATACAGAACGCATTCAGAAAATTAGGGAAAAATGTCGAGAAATCAGGAGAACAGCTTATTACAAGAGGCATTGGCAATCCACTCATGCAGGCCAAACTTGAAGCAAAATCAGGGATGAAAACAGCAGATTTCATTGATAAATACAATCTGTATGATAGATCACCTGAAATTGCAGGAGATATAAAAAAAGCAATAGGCTCAAAATATGATACTATTTCACTCAAAAGCGGAAAAGCAACTAATTTGGGACAAGTTATTAATGATATCGACAAAAACATAATCGAATTGACAACCGGAGAAAATGCATATAGTAATGCCGCAAAAGCACAAGCTGCAGAGCTTATAAGAAGAAGAAAACAACTCATTGATATGGCTGGTGGGACAAGAAAAATGCCCTATGTTGATGTAGGAATCGATAAATTGACTAAATACCGAAAAGCATTAGATCAGGATATTCCACAAGCACAATTTATGCTCGATGCAAAAGGATCAGGAACAGCGCAAGGAGCAAAATCAGTCAGAGATGTCCTCAGAAAAACAATAAATGATTCTGATCCGCGATTGGCAAAGCTTGGACGTGAATATGGAATGGCAAAAGGAATGGAAAAAATATTGACAAATTCTGCTGCAAGAGAGGCAAATAGACAAGTATTCAATTTCTCAAAGCTTGGAGGAGCAGGAATTGGAGGCATATTAAGCGGTGCACCAGGAGCCATCGGCGGATTTGTGGCAGAACAAGTTGTAAATGATCCGCGATTTATAAAGGTTGCTAGTAAAGGATTGAGAGCGGTAGGGAAAAATATGCAGAAATTTAATATTCCTAAAATACCGGGAAATAATTACTTTAGAAACGCAGCAAAAATAGGGATAGTAACGAATCCAAATAGGTGATTATTTGCATCCGAATAACACCCAAATAAGCCAACATAAAAAAATAGTACCTGCACCTATCAAAAACCCAACCATATAGTTATCTTACCTGATAAATGGGCTGAATGTTGGGGAATTTTCTGATAAACGCTCCGCGATCTTCTTTTATTTTTTTCAGTTCATCGAAGGCTTTTTGCTCTTCTTTCGTGAAATTTACCGGATGAATCGTATTTTGAAGCTTTATAAAATCCGCAAGTTTATTGATGTAGTTAAAATCATAAGCTGATACCGCCTCCCAACTTTTGTTCATTGAATCCAAGGAATTTTTATACATTTCCTTCTCATAATACGTCCACGCAGAAAATATAGCGAGAACAATGAATAATACGATGCAGATTGTCCCAAAAAGCTTTTTCATTACCCTAATACTACATAAACTAACCATAATTGTCAATATAGATGCTTAAATTCAAACGAAATCAGTTCGTGGGTGTAAATCCTGTCAACTATTCCCCATACAATTTATATATATGAGAAGACCCTTTTTAGGTACGTTTCCGGTAACCCAAGAATGGGGAAACGATCTTGTCTTAAATGGTATCCACATGTACGCGCAATTTGGCTATAAAGGACATAATGGCGTTGATTATGGAACACCAACAGGTACTCCGATAGTCGCTCCGCATGATGGAACGGTAATTGAAGCGGCTTACGATGAATACGGCTACGGCATGTACGTGAAAATCGAAAACGATGTCGAAGGGTCGATACTAGCGCATCTGAAATCATTCAATGTAAATCCGGGAGACAAAATCCTTGAAGGACAACAGATAGGGATTTCAGATAATACCGGAAACTCGACAGGTCCACATCTTCATTGGGGATACTTTAGAAAGCCCAGGAATAAGCAGGATGGATATGGCGGTACATGCAATCCATGGCCTTATCTGACTGAAAATCTCTCTAAACCACCTATCCCTTCAGAACCAACCGAAACAGATAAATTAAAAAAAGAAATTGATACCTTAAATAAAGCGATTGAAGGTAAGGATTTGTTCATAAAGACGCTCCAAACCGATACAGATAGACTATTAGCAAATAAAGATAAAGAGTGCCAAGATAGGATTGAGGCTATGAAAGAGAAAATTAGGAATTATGTAACATCAGCATGAACACGAATGACAAACATGGATGGCTACTCAAAATGGTACAAGAAAACGCGGTCAAAATCATCCTCGGATTGGCAATTACTGCAATCGCTAATCTTTTCATTATGTTTGGGAATCTTTGGCTTACTTCTAAGCTATCTCCTCTCCAAAGTTCTATTAACTCCCTGACTGTCAGGGCAGAAAAAAACAAAGAAGATCATGAAAAATATGAAGAAGTAATTGATCAACTCGTAAAAGATCATACAACGTTCCAAGAGTCATTCAAGGGATATCAGACGCAAGTAACAACGATGCAAGGGCAAATACAGAGCTTGTATACCCATTTTCTCAAGTAATTATTAATTATTTATTTTTATGGACATATATTCATTCGGATTCCTAGGACTTATCGGATTTGGAACGGTAAATGTTATCAGCTTCTTCAAACCCGACCTTGATTCGCGCCTCAAGTTTGCTTTGTCATTTATAGTGGCATTCGGATTCTCATTCATTCCTGCAGAGCTTGGCAATATGCTTCTTAACCATGCGAAACAGGCGATTGAAGTATCCCTTGCCTTCAGCGCAGTCTCTAAAATTGCTTCAAAAGCGGGAGGTAAGTAAATGGAACGGTTAGCTCAGCCCTCTCCAGTAAAGAAAGAGGTAATTGTCCGGCATTTGGCTAACCTTGCCATATTCACAGGTTTTTATCACGGTAGGTATTTTATCAATGGCACATATCGTCCCAATGAGAAACATACTGCTCCGGCAATACCGAAGAGGTATCAAACAAGCTAAAAAATGCGGACTTTTCAATAAGTTCATTTCTTATAGAGTGTTCAGGGCTAGATTGAAGAAAGAAAACAGCGAGCGCAACCCTTGACCCATTTTCCCTTGAACATCGTATCTGTAAGCTCAAACGATGAAGTGACTGTTGTACCACATATTTTGCATTCTCCGGAATAACTTTTTTTCTTTACTATGATTTTCTTCTTTTTTTCTTCTCCTCTATGCTCCCATTTTAATGCATGTTCCCTATTTTCAAGGAGCCTCTTTTTATTGAACCATGATCCGAATTGGTCGTGCTCAACCCACTCGGAAACCTGTAATTTCTGCATATTCAGTATTCAACTGTCAAAATGATTTTTTTATCCAAAACCTCTTGTTTATATTTATCCTCAAGCAGTTTCCATTTAAGCTTCCACTCCGGTGTCGCGGTAGGCTTTGATTTAATTTCAAGGTATTCAATCGTTCCATCGACATGGAAAATTTTGAAATCGACATAGTAGGAGCATATTTTTGACTTATTTATCCCAAATAATTCTTCTTTCGCCTGACGTTCCCATCTGAGAATTACTTCCCCTCGGACCAGCATATCCAAATCCCAAGCCTTTTTCGCTTCTCTCCCACTTGCATATTTAATTCCTTTATATTCCGTCTTTTTTGCGTGAAATTTGTTTTTTAGGTTTTTGTACCACATAAATATTATTGAATTTCTTTCTTCAACAATGAGCGAACACCATTAACTTTATTGTTTATTTCTGTGTTTTTGATTATCGGAACTTTAATATCAAGTAGTTTCTGAATGTAGGCATTATATTTTTGCTCATCCGGCTTTTTCATCTCTGCTTCTAAGCTTTTCTTTTCTTCCATTATTCTCTTATTTTCTAGATCCTCAGCTTCTTTTTTCTTCCTTGCTTCTTCCAATTTTTTGGATTCAAGTTCCCTTTGGATTTTTTCTTTTTCCTTTTGTAATTTGTCAGCTTCGATCCTTAACTTTTCGTTTTCTAGTCTTATTTTCTCCTGGGCTTCTTTCTCTGCTTTTTCTTTTGCTATTTTTTCCTCTTCGATCTTTTTTTCTGCGGCAATTCGTGCCTCTTCTGCTTTTTTAGCGTCTTCAATTTTAATAAAATCTTCCTGAGCCCTTAGATGGTCTTCGATTGGCGAAATAAGTGAAGTTAAGAATCGGGCGATTGCATCAATTGCTTGTCCCTTTCTCAAGCTTTGTTCTTTCATCTGTTTTCTTGCTTTTTCCACATCGCATCTCAATTCTGAGAACTTTTTTCGAGCTTCTTTTGCCATTGCCATTTCTGTCGTTTGGCTTCTATCTGTTACAACAATCTGTTCTGCTTTTATTTTCCATTCTTTTGCAATAGATTCGTAATCTCCAAATCTGTCAATAATACTTTGACCTTCAACAATTTCTAAACCGCTTGTTTTTACTATCTCAGCCAATTGATTCATATTTGAATAAATAAATGATAATTAGCCTTTAATTACCGCCAAAGGCTTTAATTCCACTAAAATATCGACAAGATCTTCCTGGTTTTTCATGACAACAGAAATATCTTTGTAACTTCCTGGCGCTTCATCTAGGTCTTGTATTCCTCGTATCGCATGTATTACTCCCATATCATCAAGCTTTTTCTTTTCTTCTTCTAAATTAAGCGTCCTTTGTGCCGCTTTTCGTCCCATCTTTCGTCCTGCTCCATGTGAACAAGATTGAAAACTCTCTGGGTTTCCCTTACCTCTGACGATATAAGAGGCAGTGCCTTGCGATCCTGGAATAATCCCTATTGTGTTCAGGGTTGCCTTAGTTGCTCCTTTTCGGTGGACCATGACGTTCTTTCCGAAATGATTTTCCATTACCGCATAATTGTGAGCTATATTAATCATGGGATACTTTGAGATAGCGTTATCGAACACCCCGTTGAATATATCGATAATTCTATCCATCATCAGCTTGCGGTTAGCAAGGGCAAATTCAACGCAGTACTGCATTTCCCGTAAGTAATCCTGTCCCTCTTGACTATCAAGAGGCAAAAAAGCAAGTTCCCATTCCTTCGGAATGGAAGTATGCCATAGTTCATTTAGGGAGATCGCCAGTTCATTGTAGTAATGGGCGACCTTATACCCAAAGTTCCGGCTACCGGAATGTATCATAATCCAGATATGGCCGTTATTCCCTTTTTGTATCTCGATGAAATGATTACCTCCTCCAAGTGTACCTATCTGAGTAAGAGCACTACTATACTCCCTACCACAAATCTTAAATTTTACATCTAAATTTTCTTTTGAATAGTAAGCAGAATTGTCAATCCGAGGCATATATTTTTCGTTCTGTTTTTCCTTATGATGTCCGAAGCCAACGGGAATAGCTTTGCGTATTTCTCCCATTATTTTTTTTAAGGTGTCCGTGTCGATTTCTTTCAAAGACGTTTCAACCGCACACATACCGCACCCGATATCAACTCCTACCGCATTAGGGATCACCACGCCTTCGGTTGCCAATACTCCCCCTATGGGCATACCGTATCCCTGATGGGAGTCCGGCATTATAGAAACATGTCGAAACGTAAAAGGAAGATTGGCTAAATTCTTAGCCTGTTCTAATGCTCCATCTTCTATATCATCTAACCATAATTTAATTGGTTTCTGTTCTGTTGATATGACTTTCATAAGAATTATATCTTTCCAGGATAGGAGACAACTTTTAAAAGGCAGCACTTAACACGGCAATAGGTGCAATCTCCATCTTTAATTGCCAATCCTTCCGGAACGGAAACATTATTTACATGCATACAATTGGTGCAATATACAGTCGCATCATATCGTTTTATCTTTTTTCCTTCCTCTATCTTCTTTAAGCGATCATTTTCTAATTTTTCGTATTTTTCTTTGTACGCTTGCCGTTCCCGCTCCAGAGTTTCAACTTGACGTTTATAAAAATCTCTCTTGTGGTTGTTTCCTTTTCTCATAGGTATAAATAAGTTAATAATTAAATAAATTTCCCTGTGGTAAAATCTCTTGTTCGTCCCTTTTCTGTATTATTTCCTTGCGCATGCCTTCCCAATTGATGTCCGGTGATTTTTCGTAGAAAAATTTAGTGGTCCCATTTGGTAGCCTTCGATTTATGATATGTTCGCTTGAAACGCAATGAACGCCATTTTTACATTGACAGTTAAATCTTTTCCGTAATCCATTTATCCGCGCAGAATACTGATAAATATGTAGAAATTCAATAAAGCATGAGGGGTGTAATCCCATACTTCCGGCTTTCTTCAATTCCTCGAGGATCGCGTTTTCCTGTGTTAGTTTAATCATGGTTGTAAAAATTTAGGTTTTATAACATCCGGATATTTTTGGAGCTGATCAATGACTTTCTTAGCCTGGTTTTTCGTTAGCTTTTTCATCGTATCCACTCCAAAAAATTTGTAAATCACTTCCTTTTCTTTCTTTTTGTAGGTAAGCATCATACCGATATATCTCAATTGTTTCTGCGATGCGAGGCTTGGTCGCTCTTCATCGCGTTCCTCTTCTCCGGATATTAATTCCTCATCCATTGGTTGATCGTCCATAGTTAGTACCAATTAACTTGTAAATGATGTTCCCAAGCTTTTATAGGATTTCCATATCTTCTGTCGATATAACCCATAATCCATTCTGTTTGGCAGGCGATACCTTCTTCTGATAGCGGACAGTTCATTTTTTCGCAGGGGAGTGCCTGACCCATTCCACAAGCACCGATTTCGTTGACTGCATCGAATCTGTATCCCGATTCTTTCTTCAGGATGTTGTCAAAAGCGAGGAGATTGTCTTCTGAATAAACTTGTTCTGCAATTTTTAAGACAGCTTGTCTGGTTTCCTCACCTTTTACTGTGAGATATTTTTTGAATGGAGTGATACCATCAGTAGTATTGATTTTTACCGGGTTTATCCGTGCTATTTTCGATTTCTCTGGCTTTTCCGATATATTGGTCGTCTTGACCGTTTTTATCCCAGGAAGGGGCGATTTTCCATGTATCGTGTACCGGATAATTACTTCATGAGCAGACACCGGAAAGACGAATAGAAAAAGAGCCACAGCTAAACTAGCAGCCATTTTTAATGCGTTGTTTCTCTTCTCGTTAAAATCAGAATCTTTTTCCAATTCCGATTTTCTTAATCTCGACTGAGCCGGAGGCGAAGTAACGTCTTTGTTTTCTCTCACACTCTCTTTCTTAAACTTCGTTTCGTTCTTTTCCTTCTTTTCTTTCTCTTCTCTTCTAGGGACAGACTCTGTACATATTCTGTACAGTTTCTGTACATACATGGTTATATTTATCCCTTTTTCCTTGCTCTTTTGCTCCGTATATCTATCCGCTCGAAGAAGTATTTTTGGGTTAGATATCCTTTCCCCATTTTTATAGAGCAATCCGATCTCTATGCAGTAATTTATGATATCGTGTAGTCTCTGTACAGTTTCTGTACATATTTCCTCCTCAAGTAGCTCTTGGTTATCTGTGTATTCCTTTGGCAAATAACCCCATTCCTCAATATCGTCGGCTACGTTTTCCGCAATAAGCCTATTGATTTCAAAATATACACCGACTCCTTCTATTTTGAATTTCTTCTTCAATAGTTTTATTTTTGGATCGAGACTTGTATCGCAATCATGTTTAAACCATTTCATACCAGCTTTATGAAATTTTTTATAACTCTTACCTATCCCTTACTTTCATTTATTTCCTTTCTCATAGATCTTTAATAAACTTTTATCGAAACTGATAATTTGTGTAAATTTCAACCTTTTAATATGTAAACGGCTGGAATCTACCGGGGAGCGAATCTCCCCGATGATTTGCTTAACGAACAATGCTTTTTAATGTGCTTTCATTTCGCTTGCGGGCTTCATCCCGATTCTTTTACTCCAACATTTATTTTTGCAACCTATAGTTCCGGTCGTATAGCGTATATTTACAGCTCCACAATCTTTACATTTACCCAAATCGGGATGTTCGACTATTGGAGCCTTTATAGTTTCAGTTGTTGAGCGTGGATCCTTCCATCCATCGGTTGGATCTTTTTCTGCTTTCTGAGGATGAGTTGTTGTCTTTGGCGCAACAGGCTTTCCATTGCTTGCTCCATTTCCATCATCATCCTCGGCAGGAATAAAGAGCATGCTCTGAAGGCCGTATCTGCGCGCATAAGTTATTGCGCTTCCTAGTTTTTGAGGGTCATTTTGTGTAGCACATATAATTGGCGTTTCAGATGTCATCCATTCACCAGATTCGTGCAGCAACACTGTTTCCACCATTGTCCCAACTACTGGTTGAAGTATCACGACTCCATTTCCGTTCAGTTCATCCTTACAAGCTTCCATTACGCTTCCAAGGTCGGCGTATTTACTATGGAAGAACGGATTGGTCGCTCCTTTTTTTGCGGCTCCTATTGCTTTTTGTGCCTTAAGTAGTGCCGGAACTATCTTTATGATTGATTCTGATGTCTTCATATATTTTTCAAATGTTTTTCTAACAGTCGAACATGCTTGCATTTAAAATCCTTATATTTCTTCGCATACTTTCCACATTCAAAAAAACAACAAACAGGCTTTCCATTGCTGACATACACTCTCGCGGTTACAAGTCGTGTATATCCCCATGGTTCTCCAGAGAAAACGTCATAGTTGCCGTCTCCCTGTTCTTCAACCCATCCGGCCCCATAGGTGAATCTCTTCACTTCTGGTCCGATATGTCCTTTGCATGCCGAACATATACCTCCCTGGATAATTACAGCTGCACAGCATTTGGATAGCGGTTCCGGCTTTAAACAGTCGTGGAGGATTTTCATCGGTTCAGTGTGTTGTATATTCATACTGTTCCCACTCCTTTCCGCTCCGGGATGGTTCCGTTTGCGATCCGGTAGTATTCCTGCTCCGCCTGTTCGCTCTCTTTCTGGGCTTTATCAATAGCCCTGTCAAAAAAGGAAAACGCCTCATTCATGAACCCTAACGGTGCTGCGTTCTCCTTGACATTTTTTTTGTTGTTTGTTATGCTCATAGTGAAAATTTAATTTGTTAGATCAATAACCTCAGTTCAAACCTGGGGTTATTTTTTTATTACCTCCATAGAAATAACAGCCGAATTAACGGCTTGTGGGTTTTTGAATGCTTTTATCATCGCACCCAATCTGTTATCTAAATAGAAGGCTGTTATGACGGCTCCGATGAACAATCCGAGCAAGAAAGTCTTAACTGTTGCAAATTTGTCTGAAAAATCGAGTTTGTGTAACATTATTCTCTCACCTCCTTTCCGTATTTCTCCACAATTTGAAAGAACCTTTGTTTTGTGTTGTATTGAATACCAAGAGGAGCAAGAGCCTTGTTCATCTTTTCTCGGATAACGGAAAGTTTATATTGCTGGTTAAATTCACTCGCGATTGCTCCAACTATCTGGTTTACGAGTATTGTGTATGCAGTTCTAAATGCAGGAGAAGTGTTATTATAAAGCAGACCTTGACTTTTTTCGTTGTCAAGTGTAGAATCGGGGCTATTTGTCGCGCTGTTTGATAATTTCTCTTGAGACTTGTTCATAAAGGTGTTTTGTTTCCTTTATGAACTTTTTTGTCTCCCCTACGATGTGGATCCGACAGGACTCGAACCTGTGACCTTTGCAATGTGAATGCAACGTTCTACCAACTGAACTACGGATTCTGATACTCCCCCAATTGTACCTCAATAGCCTTGCTTTTTGCAACCAATTTGTCTAGAATGAAAGGAT
>JAEHJW020001829.1_pt1 | contig 35605 bp, 60 predicted proteins | sample 9271431 | NCBI WGS metagenome assembly JAEHJW02 | reverse complement strand
CCGATCTGGGACTTTTTTCTTAAGCAAAAACATTGACACATTTAAGTTTATTGGAGACGTACAGTTTCCCCATATCTTTTCAATTATTTCATTCCTGTAAAAAACCCTATCTTCACTCTTCAATAGTTCGACGAGTTTCTTTTGTGTTTTAGTAAGTGCAACAAAGGTTTGATTAAGTACTTCATGGTTGAATTTCTTAAAATAGCTACTAAATATTCTTCCATCCGGAAGTTTAAGGCTATGGAATTGCTGACCATCAATCACAAGGCATGCTCCTTCTTCTGCGGTTTCCGCCATTCTCTTTAATCTTTCCTCAAGTTCTGGCATGCGAAGTTGTAAAATTAAATCTTTCCACTCTCCGCCTTCTGTTTCTGTATATTGCAATCTCATATCAATTTCTTTCTCCAGTTATTATTGCAACTAAATCCGAATCTTTATTAAGCATAATTAGTCCAGCATCTACTCCTAACTTATTTTTAATCATAAGTTTTATCTTTTCAGCCATTAAGTGACTCTCAACTCCCTTTATTATAAGAATATCTCCATCTTTAATTTCTAATTTTTGTATTTCTTTAATAGGAGTTTTCCCTCGTCTTAATTTTTTAAGAAATCTTTGTGACCATGATTCTGGGGGAACTATTATGTACTTTCTTGAAGCTTTTTTAAGTAAATCATTTAAGTCTTTGTTTTGTCCCAATCTAGATTCCATTGTTTTATTCCTTCTTTTTAATTTCAAATAACGTTTTATCACCCTCTCAATGGCATAATTAATGCGATATTATCTCCAGCTGGCTCCCGTATTATTACTGCCGTCATTGGACTTTTCATTTTCATTATTATTTCTTCCCCGGCAAAGCTGCTAAGTGTTTCGCTCAAGAGAAATCCATTAAATAATATCTCTATATCCTCATCATTATATTCACAAATAATCGTCTCCCGCGCTGTGTTGGTTGTGAATTCATTTACCACGGAAATCGCTAGTTTTTCCTTACTAAAGGTACATATAACTTTGTCTGTACGCTGTTGATTTAATATCTGCAGCCTCTTTACAGCTGTTAGAAATTTGTTTTTATTAATCTTGGCAGTCTTCTCATTGTCTATGGGAATTACACTTTCATAATTTGGATATTTATCTGCTATCGTCCTGCTAAGAAAAACTTCATCTTTCTTCTCGACCCTAATCATTTTGCCGTCAAAAAATAAGCCAACAAAACTATCTTCAATATCACTTACAAATTGTTCCAATACACTCACACTATCTCTTGGAAGCAAAATATTCTTATGTCCATAATTTCCAGGTATAACATATTTAGCCAAAACATGCCCATCGGTAGCTACGATATTAAGTCCGCGTTCCTTTTCTTCCATTAATACCGACTCCAAAGCAGGTCGCATGCCATTACTATTCTCCACCGCATATTTTACCGAATTAAGTCCCTCTATTATCGCCTCCGGCGTAACCTGTACGTTACTTATTCCATCAAACTGCGGGAAGTCTGGGTAATCCCCTATCTCTCTGGATATACTTATTTGATATTTTCCCGCTTCTGTTTCGATCATCATTTTGTGCTCGGTAAATTTTATGTTTATTTCGCCGCGAAGTGAGTTTAGGAGGTTGCTTAACATATAGCCCGGGATGAGTGCATGTCCCTTCCCCTCTCCTTCTGTGCGGAATGTTATTCTTTGGTATGTCTGCAAATTTGTTGCCGTGAGTTCCATTTCTCCCTCGTTAAATCGAAAAAGAATATTTTCTAATATCGGCATGGGCGTGCTTTTGGGTACGCTGGGCAATATCTTTTTAACGATCTTCCCAAACTGTGCTGCATTTATTGTTATTTTCATACTAACTCCTTAATATGTTAATTTTGTTTATAAATAATTTTTTCTAATTCTTTTATTCTTACTAACAGTTTCTTATTCTTAGCCTTTAGATAAAGTATATACTTGATCATGTTCTCTATTGCCTGAGGGATCCACTGAATCAACCAATCTCGCTCTGGTTGTTTAGCATTATGTTCTTCCGCATTTACCGCAACTCCCAAATAATCCGTGCTCTTTAATCCATGCACGCTGCTACAAACATGATGGAAGGTGCAGCTGCTCGTATCACCCATAACCATTTCAATAAATTCCTCATCCCGGTCCGGATTTCTCAATGCTACATTCTTAATGCGCTTAAACAATATGTCACTATCATCATTTTTCAATTTAGTTATTATGTTTCGGGAAAGGTAAAGCTTTTAAGCTCCTATTATTATATGATGCCATTTCTTTATGTTTTGGACTTCCATATGAATAAAACTCTGAAATTTTGACTAAGCCGCAATGTGGGCAATCATAATCAAATCTTGCTTGCTCAATTTCTATTATTGGTACTGCATAATTACACATAGAGCAATATCTAAGCTCTCCTAACATTTACCTCCCCTTTCCTCAAAAAATTCTTTAAATAAATGTTCAATCATATATTTTTGTGCCGCCCTTAATGCTTCCATAATTAGGCTCAACTCAAGTTGATCTTTATTCTCAAAACTCACGCTTTCTTCGTTACCGTTGCATAGGGTGTAGGTTTTATCTTCATTGTTCATGTTCAATTCAATGGTTTCTTCGGTATCACCTTTAGTAGCAGTGAAGAATACCGTTTCCCAAGTTTTTTTAATCTTTACCATTATTGGTTCCTTCCATATCTTGATTTACACCCTTGTTTAATTTTTCTTCATATTTGTTGCAATAAAAATTATCTAGGAACTCTATATCTACTGTATGCATTACCGAGCAAAGAGTATTTAAATTGTTGCATTTTTTTCCAGCATAATAATTTTTGTTAATCCAATAGTCTTCTAAAAACTTACACGTATTACAACTCATTTTCACAATATTTGATATAAGATGCATATTCTTATTTGATTCTTCTTCAAAATGATTGCATCCAAATATTTCTGCCTCTTGATAGTTTACACTGTTAATAATCTGCCCGATCTCTTCATGGGAGCAATCCTTTTCACCGGTTATATTTTTAGCGTATTTAGCTAGATGTTTACAGTTTGCGCAAACTCTAGCGATCTCTTTCTGCGTTTCCATTTAACACCCTAATGATTTCATAAATTTATACATCCCGTTGTCTTTATTAGTTTTCATCATTTCCTCCAGCATCTCCTCAAGCTTTTCCCAATTATCTACAAGCTTTTCCCATACTGGAGAGACAGACTTCATTTTATAAAGTGCATTCTTCCATTCAGGCAACATCTTAAGCAGCAGATAGCATCGCCTGAAATCGTCGGGATCTAACGGATGACAAAAAGTATCGATACCACGCAAGGGATGAAATTCCTCCGCCAATATGCTGAACATTGTCTCGGAAGATATTCCCCTCTCTCCCTTATCCAACCAAAACTGCGCTCTAGCAGGAATGCTTAGCGCTAAACTTGGCATTGGCTGCTTCCATCTTTTCTCACAGTTTTTGTGCAGCTCTGTAAAATCCTCAATATATGCACCTAGGACTCTGATGCTTATTGGGGTGGGAATATTACCCTCCTTTCCGCAATGTTCGCAAAAGAGATTTTGATTTCTTATAGTAATATGTTCTGCATTCTTTGCCATGCTATCCCTCAATGAATTTTTCATTTTTTAATTGGTACCATACATCAGTTTTTATTTTTTTGCCGTCAACTTCGGTATGTGTACTTTGCAATAGTGAGGATAATAGATATATTCTATTGGTGGTGTTTGTTGTATCCACTCTCCACTTCGCAAGGTTTTTCTTATTTCACCTTTCCCTTTATGTGCGGTCGAAGCCTTCAATAAACATCCGCATACCTCGCACTCAACAAAATCCCGAGTGGGTAAGTATTGACTGATATTCCTCGTGAAAAATTCAAATTTCTCCCACACGTTTGAAATTTCTCTCTCTAACCTTTCTATTTCCGATTTTGAAAAAAACATTTCCTACTCCTTAAGTTTTTTAATTAAATCTACCAAATCTTGTACGGTTGCCACTTTATCAATTTTTTCATCTGGTATGCTAATATCAAACGAACTCTCACACGCCATTATTATCTCAATTACCTCTAAAGAATCTGCACCCAAATCGTCTTCTATTTTCTTGTTAGGGAGGATGTTTTCAAATCCTTTGCTCTGCAGAATATCTTCAAGTTTCTTTGAAATATCAGTTGATTCCATCTTATTGCTCCTTAAATTATCTATGTTAATAAATCATTAATATATTTACGGATATATTTCTGAGCTTCTTCCATTGCAGCCCGTTCATATAGATCGACTATATTATTCTGTAAGCTTTCATCTCCTCGATTATTTGGCAGCCTTACTAAGAATCTTACTGGTAGTCCGTCTGACTCAACTTTTTGCATTATTGCAACGGTGATATTATTTATTCTGCCTATTCTCATCCATCGTCCGAACTTATCATTATCTAATGTTCTGCTATATCTTTTCTCCCACTGTATTTCTGCAACTTTTCGGGATTTCTTTGTGAGATCCATATATTCTGTATCAAGCCGATAAGCATTCTTAAATTTGTTCTTCCAATAATCGCTATTACCCGGATAATCACCCTCCGTCGTCCTTAGATAGTCTTTTACTACTTTAACTAATTCCATAGTTGCCTCCTTATTTCTTATCATCTCTTTTAATAACTCTATACCTTATGTTCCCGTGTGTCTGCAGAAACAACTTCCTCTTTAATTTAAATGCTGCCGTCTCTACTCCTTTAATCTCGATATATTCAAACTTTCCATCATTGTGCAGTATTTCAAAGTCGATTATATATTTACAGATGTTTTTCCCCTCAACCCTAATATTAAACGGGACCTGTCTGCGCCAACTCTTTATTTGACCGCATATCTTCATTAAGTCAAGTTTTTGCGCGAACTCTGCCTCAAACTTGCTGTCATACTTTATTCCGCCGTATTCCGTTCTAACGTTTTTATATTTGTTAGGCTTTGTGCCCACTATCTTCTCTCCGGTTAATCTAGCAACCGCTTTTTCGTTCCATCCGCTAAATCTGCTCATCTGCTACTTTCTCAAATAAATTTTGTTTGTCGATTATATATTTACTGATATTTTTTCCTTCAGCATTATTTAATATTCTTGTTATGATTTTCTTTCTCAGCTCTGCGTCCTTAAGTTTATTATATCTTGGCACTATAAATTCAAATACCCCTATATTATTAAACCAATAAAACATTCCAATTCCCAAATCTATTATTTGTTTGATGTATTTTGTTGGTATATATGTCCGATCGGGAGGTACGCAAATAACAGAATAATCACACCATTGCAAATGATCTTTGGCTTGAGCAATTACACACTCTATGCTATCTAATTTATCTTCAATATTCACTGTTCTCTTATTATCCAATAATATGACATGATCTGATATTCTGTTTATTTCAGGAATCCTTAATTCTCTCAATACTATTTTGGGTAAGACCTTATAAAACGGGTATTGACTTGTTTCTTTATTAAATTCATAATTATATAAGAACTCATGAATCTGTTCTTGCATTGTAAACTCGGTAGCCCCATTGGTTATCCTGTTTTGTCTGCCATTTGCGTTTAATATTTCCATCTTAAAAAATATCCTCATCCTCCGGCAAAATTGATTTACCGTTTATTTTTCTCTTAATTATGGTTACAGTTATCGCGCCTAATCCTACCGACAAACATACAAATAAAATTAACATGTTGTACCTTCAATATCTTAATAATAAAAAAATAATTTTATATAGCTTTCTTCATCATTAAATTATCTCGCAATTGGAGGTTTTCAAGATATAATGACTCAATTAATCTTTTAGGAATAACCGGAACCACGGCGTTACCGATAAACTTTTTCCTTTGCGCCTGCGTTCCTACCAAGATATAATCATCTCCAAATCCCTGAATTCTTAATAACTCCGGAATCCTTAGCATTCTCATTTTAACATCAACAATACCATATAGCGCCATGAATTCCTTAATCTTCTTGATATAAAATGAATCATGCTCATAAACTTCAATTGCAACCCCTCCCTCTTCCGTGGTTATTAAGTAAGGAGGTTTTTTATCCATTCGGGCAATCAATGTGAAACATGGATTTTCTATGCTGCTTCCCTTGCTGAAATATTGTGGATTCATCAAATAAGAATGCCTTCGGCTTGCTAAGATGGGAGGTGCCGGCTGATCTATGCTGGTTCCCGTATTGTTATAGTTTGTATTCATTAACCATGCACGCTCTATTTCCACTACGCTCTGCTTAGGATTAGTAGTTAATGAGCCTGCCGGCTCGTTAATAGACCTTCCGCGCGAACATCCATATTGTTCATCCATAAAATGTTCACTCTTCACCTCAACCTTATCTACTGAAATTAGCTTTTGTTTGGGTACCGTAAGAATACTGCCGCTTGGCTCTTCAATGGAGGAGCTTTGTTTGCCTTGTGAATATTGAAGATCTAAAAAATATTGCGGCTGAATTAACGCATATCCATCGTGGGTTGCTATGGTTGGACATGGATCATCTATGTTGTTTGTTTCGGAATTGCCGTGATAGTTCACTAAGAATTCCAGCTGCACTAATCCAAGTCTATTCTGTGTCGTTATTACCGAACATGGATCGTTAATGCTCTTTCCTTGATTAATTCCGGTAGTCTGATTATTACCCATCCATTTTGTAATAAAGGATTCCTCTCCCCCTGCAATATATTTCACCATTCCGGCATAAATTCTTCTGTAGGTGCGCTCTGATAAATCCTTCTTTCTTCCAAAGATACTTTGCCCTTTGTCTGAAAAATCCAAAACCTCCTTTACCGCCTTCCATTTTTTAAAACCATTCTCACCGATCTTACTATGTGTGGGTGCAGGCCAAACAATAGGCATATTATATCTGGCGAAAATAATAAACAATCTGTTTCTGGATGTATATGCTCCATAATTAGCAGCATTTAACATTTTGGGTTCGTAATCATAACCATAAGATTTTACTTTCTTAACCCATTTAAGATAACTTTTCCCCTTTTCCTTGTTAATCGGCTTGCCGTTTTCGTCAAGATCTCCCCAACTCATAAACTCTTTTACATTTTCGATAAGTATATAGTCGGGCTTTAAGTGTTCAATATATCTAAATAAATGGTTTGCTAGTGTTCTAGAGTCTGCGTCTCTTGGCAGACCTCCTTTGGCGTTACTGAAGTTAGTACACTCAAGGCTAGCCCAAAGATAAGTAATAATATCCGGTGAATCAGAGAATTTTGGGAATTTACTAACATCAAAGTTTTTAATGTCTTCTGTAAAATGCACAACCTTTGAATGATTAGCAGCATGACTTTCTATAGCAACCGCATCATGATTGATACATGCTATAACATCAGCGATTGATTTTCCTTTATATTTTGCTCGCTCTATACCGGTTGTAACTCCCCCGGCACCAGCGAACAAATCTACGCCCTGAAATCTTATCATTTTTACTCCTTAGTTTAATTATTGAAGAACAAACATACTGTTCGTTTAATATGTTAATATTTATAGTTTTCTTTCACAAATTTAGCTAGCTTTTCCACCTCTGATATCTTTAAGCCCAAACTCTCCGATATTCTTTGCATTACTAATTCCTTGGGGGTGTTGGCTGCCTCAAGTTCTGCCTCCTTATCCATAAACCTTTCTGCAAGCTGTCTAAGCTTTTCTTCTGTTAAGAGTTCTAAGTTACTCACCGCACTCATAGTACCCTCCGCCTCAAGGTTCATGAGGTCATAGTTTAATATTGCACTCCCATCCTGCGAATCCTTGCTACCATGAACCGGGTGATCAATTTTATTACCGTCCTTAATTAGTCGCTCTCCTTCATATATCCATAAATCAGAACTTTTCATCAATGTGCTATTTACTTTTATTTTGTGTGTTTCTGTAGCATCCTCACAAACCCAATAGTTATTGTTCCAAATATTCGCCCGAAGCATGGTATATATCTTAAGCTGCAAGGGTTGACTAAAGGAATAGGTTTCGCTGTTTATTCCCTGGGCTATTATTTCCTGCCTTAATTTTTCATTTTGAAAGTGATCGCTATTAATACTGCGCGTGTTTGGAAAAGCCTTTATCAACATAGTCCATATTTTCCCTATCTGCAGATAATCAATAGGACATCCATCTTTTGGCTCAATAATGATAACAACATCTTCTACCGGCTTCTTGTTGGTTAAGATTACTTCCGGATTGTCTCCTACAAAGTAATCGATTTTAAGAGGATCTATCGTTTCGTTATATCCTCCCTTGATAACATACCTGTCTTTCGTCTTGCTGGGATCGTGAGTGAAACATCGTTCTTTATTGTCGCCCTGGATGGATAATATTTCAACTGTTGTAAATTTATAAGTCTTCCCCTTAACCTCAGAGGTGGTAGTAATAATTTTATAATCTACCTTATTTGCTACAACCGGTGTGATGGCTTCTTTTAGTTTCTCGACGTAAGGTTGGTAAAAATTATCCCTGCTTATTGGCTTTACGCATTCATATATTCTTCTTGCCGTTGTTGGATCTGCTTTATATTCATCATCAAACATATCCTTTGTTCGCGCGGGATTAAATTGCCATGTTGCTAGTCTGCGGGCATATATAAAGTCAAGCGTGTTAGCTATTTCATAGCGTTCATGTGTGAGGTCATAATCGGTATCATTGGGGTAACTCCAACCTATTACCTTTCCTACTCTGTTTGGGAAAGCTGCTGCAGTGTTTTTTAGTCCCAATTCATATAATCCCTTTGCATTTAGATATTTTGGCTTTGTGTCTGCCCGGGAAAGTTCATCCGCGTAAAACCTCAGCATGTGAATTCCTTCCGGTGCCGACTTTGTACTGTTAAAAGAAAGTAGTCTTATTCCTCCCTCTCCTTCTCCTGCAACCGGGAAAATAACTTCGCTTTTCTTAAAGTCTCCATGTTCTTCACGTAAGTCTAACCCTGCGTATCTTTCAAACCAGTTATCTCCGCTTTTAGGATCCTTTGTTAACTTCAATACTTTTTTCACACTATCAAAAAAAGCATGTCTTGCCTGGTCCTCATCTACTGTACTAACATTTACAAAATCAAATGTTTTTTCTAGGGTATAAGCAATTGGTACTTTCGTTATCTTTGTAAAATATTCGTGTGGACTCCTTAAGCAGGATATAAAATATGTAGCAAATGACAAATCTCCCTCACTCCAAAAGTTCTTGCCGCCCTTCATGCCTACTTCTAACAATATCTCTCTGTGCGTGGTATCCCACGTCCCCGAATCTTTCCCCCATGCTGCCACGTAAGCATCTCTCTGCTCGCCTTCGACGTGACGATTTAAGAACTCCCTCAAAAACGAAATAACGTCAGCTACCTGTCCAACCTCCGGACGAAAGTCACTGTTTTTGCTCGTTATTATGCTCGTCGTGTACTGCGGCGGCTTGTTGTTCGTTCTGATCGAAATATCGTTTGATGGGGTCAAATACTCCAATGGCTGTATTTCGGACTTTTTCATATTCAAAGTTGCTCAGTAGGTTTATTGCTTCAAAAAAAGCGTTAATTATCTTTTCGTAATAAGTAAACTGAAGAGAGATCATATTAAAATCTTTATAGCGGTCTATCCAGTTGCCCAATTCTTTTCGACTGTCTATTCGTAGCTTTCCTCTTCCATAATAGCTGCCAACCTGCGTTATCATCTTCCACAAGGCATTTCTTAGGTCCGTATCTGTATCGTTTTCTGGATCTGCTATTTTATCAAATTTCTTCTTAACATCCTCAAGGGTAGCTAGCATTTCGGTAAGGGCTTCTTTTTGCTCCTTATTAAGTTCAATCATGTCATTCATGGATTGCCTTATTCCCTCAAACACATCTACATAATCACCTCTAATAATTTCCCCAAATCGCGTCACCTCCAGGGCTTCAACCTTTTCCTTAATCCTTTTGTCCTGTTTCTTAATTATTTTTTTCCTTAGGACTATTTTTTCTTCTTGAGTGAGTTTCTTTTTCGAAATGATAAGTCCAAGAACATCCCTTACTTTGGTTCTACTGATTCCATACTTATCAGCAATCTCCGTTTCCGGTTTTCCCGCTCGCCTGTCCTTACGTATATTTTCCTTTTCCTCGTCGGATAAAACAACAATTTTAGGCATTTTTAACCAATTGTTTTTTAAAGTTTTTATAAAGAGATGTTTTTATCTTTGATTTTAAAAAACCGTAAAAAAACATAAAATTGTGACAACCGCCACACAATTACGGCATTTTTCTTGAGATGAAACAAAACAATGCCCAGCGTCACCTCTTGCTTCATAAGTGACCGCTGCCCCGTAAGCTTTCCGGAGAAGACATCATTTATAACATCATGACCGAAAGTATTTTCTAAAACTTCCATTTTATGCTCTAATTCAGAATATCGCCATATTAATTTTATAAATGCAGCGACGACTATTACCAAAAACATTAATCCGACACCATTCATACTAACTCCGTGTGATTATTGAAAAATTACAAATTTTATCTTTGGGACTTTCTACTCTTTGCCCGAATCTAGCGCAGTGGGCTGGTCTCCAACCGGAACGGTATCTCCTAAGTTTACCAAACTTAAAGTCGATTCTTTCTTTACTTCGGGATCCGGAACTGGCCGCGCAATCTCTTTTCGTTTTTCTATATCTTCTTGATAATATGGTTTTGCAGCATCTAAATAGCCAAAAACAATTATACTGAATATATCATAGTGGTTTAATCTCTCTCTATACTGAGAAGCTACGACTAACTCTGTTAGAATCATTTCCTGTATTTTATCCAGAAATCCTTCTTTTCTATTTCTTAATAGCGCTCTCCCAAGATCAAATATCGCCTTTCTCTCTCTTTCCTTTTCTTCTTCGCTAAACTTGGTAAGTCCCATTGACCAACTATCAAATTTACGATGATCTATAAACAAAGAGCACTCTAGGGTTTCCTGGACCGGATTGTATCTTGCCTCTACCTGCATTCCCTTCTCTCTTGCTAGGTTTACAGCTTGCCCCGATAAATTCATAAGCACAGGCATTATCGGTTTCTGTGATATGCGCAGGAGTAAATCCTTTATTTCTTTCTGTTCCTGTTTTATGCTGTTCTCTGTGTTGTGAATTGCTTTGCTTACTTCCTGGATCGTCATCTCAAATACTTTATGAAATAACATAGCAACAAATAATACCAGCATACTAAATTGGTGTTTAATCCATCCTCCGAGCCGTTTTACTATATTCACTTTGATTCTCCTTGTTTTTGGTTTTATAAATCAGTTAGGGATATTATTGAATCGACATAAGCAACTTGTACAGTTAATAAATTGCTTATGTTTTCTAATTTACTAGACAATATACTTTCATCAGGTTTCTTTAATGTTGCACTTCCTTCTATCAGCGGTGTATCAATTAAAATTGGCTGCATAATTGTGCCTAATCCGGTTAGCATTTCTGTTAGTCGGGCTTGTTGTTTCTCGATTTTTTCAATCGTTTCCATCACTCCCACTGAAGATTCACGTACAAGAGGGCGCATTAACCCTTCATCCAATATTGGCGCTGCGACTGGATTCACTTTGCGTATCGAAGTTCCAGCCTTCCATTCTCTTTTGGTCTTTCCCATGATTTTATTTCCTTATTTTATTTTTTAAAATGGTAAATCTGAGTTGTCATCAACATTAACATCCGGTGCCTCTTCCGGTCGTGAATTGCTTTCTTGCCTATCGGTATAATGTTCTTGGTTGTCCTGTCTTGCGGATTCGCTTAGGGGGATAATTTTCTCACAAATCACATCTACGGAATATCTTTTTATTCCCTCTTTGTCTGTATACTCATGTTTTTGTATTCTTCCCTCGACATAGAATTTCTTTCCCTTCTTAAGCGCATCCTTATAAAAATCCGACAAACTGAAGGCTGTAATATTGTGCCATGTGGTTTCATTTACCCAATTGCCGTCTTTTCCTTTATATCCAGAAGTAGTCGCTAAAGAGAAATTGGAAATGGAGACATTATTGTTTGTAAATCTTGTTTCTGCATCCTTACCTAGGTTCCCTATTAACATTACCTTATTTAGTGAAAAAGCCATGTTCATTCTTCCTTAGTTTAATTTCCAAATTTCTGTTAATCCGCTGTCCTTAATTATAAAATTTCCCTCTTTCCGGTAAATTGATTTTATATAACCGCTACTTATCTCTAGCACAAACCAGTGTGTTCCGGTAAATTCTCTGCGATACTTATGACTGGTTATAAGTATTTCCTCAAGTGAAAACTGAATAGCTTCTACATTAAGTTTATTTGTCATATCTTCGTGATTTAGCTCAAGATAGGTGAGTTTTCCGCGCTTCCACACGCTCTTAATCTCAAAACTGCCATTCATTATGCGTCTGTGATGATTATCCTCCGGAATGATCAGCTTAATGTTTTTTGCTACCGTATCTGGATTGAATTTTATCTGTGGTAATTTATTCATAACTCCTCGTGAATTTTGTTACTGAACTTTCTCTATGTTAATTTAATTTAATTACTTTAATTTTCAAAGTAAAATCTTTGCATTTTCATTATTTTTTTTCTTCTACTACTTTTTCTATCCTTGCTGAATCCTTCTTTGCCTTTATGATGAGGGTTTTATCTCTCACGGATCTAAGCGTAAGATCGTTTTCCTCTTCTGAGATAACCTCATAGACTTCACCGGCATATTTTATCTTTTCCATTCTTAACGTTGCTCTCCTTTATTGCCGTTGCTCTTACATATTGAAAATCCACCTACTTTTATTTCAAAACTTTCATTTCCATATTCTTCGCCAATAAGTTTTTCTTCCTCCATCCAATCATAATATAATCGCCATCCTGATGTTTTGTGACAAACAAGGTGCTCAAGGAACATTTTAATATTCATCTCGATGGTCCTTTTAGCTACCCTTAACCCTAATAGTTTATGTATGTAGAAGTTGGCACTAACGTGGTCTCCCCTTTCTCCATTCTTTCTAATCTTTTTCCCGAAATCATCCATTAGATTATCTAAAACCGTCATTGCATGTTTATAGGCTTTTTCAAATTGTCCGACATTAGATTCGACAATTTCTTCTGCCTTTTTCTCTTTCATGTTAACTCCAATTTATAAATTTCTTAATTTCTTAATCTTTTCTAAAAAGTCTGTAATATCGTTTAAACATCCCTTGCTAAACACAATATTCTCTGCAGGGAAGAAACAATACTGCCTCCAAGATGGATACCACCTTACTTTTCCCAATATATCATCAGATTTTTTATTGGTACATATAAACTTTTTGGTTTTCCCCTCGGAGGGAATTTCACCGAACTCGATATATTCATATTCTAGGTTGTTCATATTTTTTCTTCTTCCAAATATTTTCTACCAAATGATCTATGATTTCGTCTTTGAAATTTTCCGTAAGATTCGCGCTTTCACAGAATGCAGATAATTTTTCCTTCTCGCCTGTTGTCAAATACAAAACAGCAGCAATTTGTTCGATATATGCGATGTATTCGAAATATTCGATATGTTCCATAGATTTTTCTTTCATTTTACTTTTCTCAAAGCTTCTTCAAATTCTTTTTTTGCAGTTTTATAAGTACCGGAGCTTTTATAATCTGTCTCGTTTTTCTTATCTGCTGTTTTTCCCAAATCTTTGTCTTTTAACGATTCAATTGTCTTTCTCAAAATTGCTGCAGTCTCAAGCCTCTGACCTTCATCATCTTTCGTCTTTTTCTTAGCAATGGGCCGGTGCTCTTCCGGTTTCCATAATTTTAAATTATATTTTTTTACGTTTTCCTTAAGCGTGTAATAAAACACACCTTCAATCTCTACTCCTTCATAAAATCTTCTCGTCCCCGCTCCCTCGGACTTCTCTAGTTTTCCCATTTCCCATTCTGTATAAACTTCAATTTTTCTATCATAGCTCAGAAACTCTCCATAATTTGGAATAGATCCAAAGGTGTGCTTATCAATTACTTGACTTACAGCGGCTTCCAAACGCTTACCAGAGAAATTATTTGATATTACCCTATCCCTAAATGTATCTAGCCAATTTTTGTTGACTGGATAAGCCTTGGCAATCCGCAAACACTGCATTAGCCACACTTCATAGGTTAGCCGGTCCGTGTATGTGCTTAGAGAGTTATTCTCCACCTGTTGGGTTGGGGTTGTTAAGCACTTGGTTAACGCTGTTGATAAACTCGTCTTCCGTGATTCCAACTCTTCCGTGAGACTTTTTATTATCTTCTCCGTTTCGTCCGTCTGCATAAATAACTCCCTTCCACTGATTTGCGTGTGCTGTTATTACAAGTTTTGCTGCACTCTCTGATGAAAATTGCCCTAACCAATTAAGTTGCTCTTTAGCTACACTAGGCAATATGTCCGTTCCTCTCTCCACATTAAACCCTAACCAATTCTTCCATGCCTCTACAAACTCCCTTGAGGATAATAACTTTTTGGGTATTATTTTTTCATAATAGCCGCTTATATTTTTTTCCTCTGTTTCTAAATCATTAATCTCAGGATTAATTTTAATTTCATTTATATTTTCAGTTTCATTTTCATTTTCATTTTCAGCATTTGGATAACCACTTGCTTTATTTTTGTTTAAGTTTTGGTTAATCAAATTAGGGTTACCACCCTTAGAACCTGCGGTTTTACGCTTATTTTGAATATCCACCAATTTTACTTGGAATCGGGAATAGATAGCCCCGTCAGATTCTCTTCGAGAAAATAAGTCTAATGATTCAAAGTAGGTTAAGCACTCGGTTAACCTCTGGTTATCCAAATTAAGTGATTTAGACAACATCGGCTCTGTATAAGGTTTTCCATTTATGGTTAAATAACCGCGTTCTTTTGATTCCCACATAAGCATCATTATTTCAATCCAGATATACTTTTCTTCTCTTGTAAGTACAGAAACAGCGGGATCTTTTTTCCAATCACCTATGTAAAACGGCATTGCTGGTAAATCTTCTTTTTTATTAGCCATTTATTTTAGCTCTTATTTTATTATGGCAAATTCCACAAAAATAGTTAAATGGATCGCCGCTAAATCTTTTTTTATTGACCGCATATACCATTGCATCTTTTGTGGTTTGCAATCCTAACTTATCAATAAACTTTCTAACTGAAATTTTATATAAATCGGAGAGACCATTTACTCCATAATAAGTTACCTCTCGATATATTTTATCAACCTCATAGATATCCTTATTTGTTCTTTTTTCTATCTTCTTTAAAAGTTTGTTATATTCTTTTATCTGGTTTTCTCTTTCTTGTAATATTTCATAATTGTTTTGCAATGTATTCGGTATTTTACAAAGTTCTATATCTCCCTTCCCCCTGTTACAATCAAAACATGCACTAATTAAATTTTCATAATTATCACCACCTCCTTTCGATTTTGGGTTTATATGGTCCACTTCCAAGGTGATTTCTGGGGGAGTTCTCCCGCAATATTGACATTTAAAATCATCTCTTTTGAAAACTTCAAATCTGTCCTTTTTAGAAATGCTCATTTAAATTCCTTCACTGAAAAACGTTGAATAATTACGAAAAACATTTATATAATTAAGCTTGTTGCGATTTTTGTCTAATTTGCCAATCCGCACAAATATTAGCCATTTTTTGAACATCGTCATGTGTTAATATTTCCCAATGAGCACAATCTTTGAACCAAAATATCGTACCGCACCCACATTCATAAACCTGCGGTGATATTTCGTTTAATTCATATTCTTTTTTGTGATCATGTTCCCTCGGACATCTTGGTATCTTACCCATATTATCAGGAGGTTTTCCCTTATAATACCTTCCATTGTGCTGATAACCTTCCTCGGCTTTGTGGTACATCCACATAATAACCAGCAAGCTTGCTGTAGCTAAGATTGCATATATGCCTAAAATATCCCAACCACTCATAATTACACCTTAAAAAAATGTTAATTGTTGATCATCTGTCTTTTTCTTATTTCTTTGGAAGAATAGTTCGTTAATTACTTTGCCCACACTCTTCTGTTCACTGAGGGCAATATCCTCCATCATGCTCTTTACTTTGCTTCGGAGCGGTCCAAACTTATAGCCGTTCCATTCCTCATCCGTTTTGGCTAAGTGGAATCCATTATTGTCTCGAATAATTTTCATTCCCCGGGAAGTTAACTCACTTATCCAGCGTCTGGTCTGCCTATCGAAGGTAGCAAAGCTTACCGGTTTTTCATCAGCACAAAGCGCTTTATATTTATTATAAAGCTGCTTCCGGGTTATTTTATTATATAACTCAAGGTTCTGTATGAAAAATGTTGGACTGTTTAAAAATTCGATGCTCTTATTCATCTTTTGCTACTTTTTTAACTAATCTTAGGTCTTCCGGTGTGTGGCGAATTTCAAGTTTTAGATGTTTTAATATCAATGAAATTAATGTATAGAGAGAATACCCCTTAATCGGCATTAGAAAGGGGGGAGCGGAGGGTATTCCAACCTTATCCGCGTTATTTTTTATCTCGGCTTTTAGTAATATTACTTTTGTGTATAATTCACTTAACTCATTATTGATTGATTGCAATTCAGATAACCGACGTTCGTCCAGTCTTTTGATATTAACTTTTATTTCCTCTATCTTGGCTCGAGCTATTTTATCTTTCATGATTTCTTCCTTTTTATGTTTATTTAATTAAGTAATTTTTTTTAAATTCAATCACCCAAACCCAAGGATTTTTATTCCATCCAAAGCCTCTTTCCACATTGATAGAATTCCATAATGCTTTGAAGTCTTCCTGTAGCGTTATTCCCTCTTTTAATACATCCTCATCGGTAATTTTTTGTAATCTCTCAACACGTAATTGCGTTATTTCAAGTACTAACCTTGATGCCCATCTTGGCATAAAAATAGCTGGTTTCCATCGTGTTCTATCGTCAGAACCATCCCGTAGGTTATCTGGGATAATATGAGGCTCTGGTTCCGTCGCTCTGTAATGCGGAATTCGATATTGTGTTCCATCCTCTTTACTATAACTCATTTTAACTGGTCTATCTTCAGGGATGACAATATCACTGGTGTATTCTCTTGGATCTTCCAGAACAAATGTTTCTCTTACCCAAAGTCTATCTCCTATTTTCCCATAAGGACAATATTCTAATACCCCTCCCTTAAACTGCTCTTCCGTGCATGGATATACGTGGTTTTTATATTGGAAGGAGTTAATATTTATAGTCGGTTGCGGCTTTATTACCCTTCTCGACATAGTCTTTTTACCGCTTAAAATTGCCCTTACCATTCCTGTGCTAAATAAAATAGGTCTCTCTTTCATGATTTAATTACTCCTACTACATTCTGATACCCGGCCAATACTTGCTCATATAAGAGAAGTTTGATAGGAAGGTTTAATGATTTTGCTATTTCAATCTCTGCGCGTACTCCCGTGCTTTTATCCCATCCGTCAATATCAAGCACGTACAATTCATTAGAATTTTCCAAAAACACGCGATCAAACTTTTCCCAAAAATCCCACTCCTTTGGTAGGTTTGCTATTTTCGCAATCGGATGCATATGCGAAATAGGACTAAAAACAACATGTCCTAAACTCATCAAATAAGCTGCAGCAATATTCGCTTTATTAAATCTTTCTTCCCTAACCTTTTCTTCCTGATGAGAGAAGGGGCAAGCTAAATAAATAAATTTGTTTTTCTTTTCCATAAGTTATTTTACCTCCGGATATTCTTTGCATTCTTTTCCATCTAACAAACTACCTGCTTTCTTTTTACCGATTCTTAGAGTGATAAGGTCACCCGAATATTTATCGGGATTAGTCCCAAAATTGTCTCGTTCATAATCTCTGTTTGAACCATATATCTCACCGTTATCACATCGTTTGTATGAAGTCCCGATCCTTTCTCCGGGCAACCATTCTCCCCATTGTTTAAAGAAAAACGGTATATCATATTCTTTACATTGATCTCTGATACTTCTTACCCATTCTGGGTGCATCGGTCTTGCGTGTGCTCCAGATTCACCCCCAACAACCACCCAATCAATCTTGTTATTGTTTTTAATTATATTATAAATCTCAATAGGTAAAAAGTGATTGTCATATTCATCCTTCCAACCACTTAAGAAATGAGTTATGTTGATTTTACCTAACATAGGCTCAATACTTAGCCATCTTACAGCCGCCGGAACTTGTAATAGTATTGGAATCCTTTCGTTTGCCGTCTCTTGGTCTTCCACTGAAACACCGAGCCAAATATTACGAGGTAGAGGGCAGCCCTTTCTTTTTTCTCTGTACCAATGAGCAAATTCCAATGCCCTTTCTGGTCTTTTTGTAAGTATTTGAAAAATATGCTGAGGCGAAAATTCAATAGTATTTATTACTTCATAAATAAATTCAAATGAGACTTTCGCGTGAAAAAGATCACTCATAGAATTAATAAATATCATTGAAGGTTTTTTAATATGTAGTGGTTGTTCAAGTCTATCTTCATGACACCGAACATCTGTAAATTTTCTATCACCCCAAAAACGATTAGCTATTGTCTCAGCATAGCAATTTTTACAACCTTGAGAAACCTTAGTGCAACCCGTGACAGGATTCCAAACTCTATCCGTCCATTCTATTTTTGATTTTGCCAAATTCAAACTCCTTAATGTTGGGCGACACAAACGCCGCCCAATTGCTTAAAATTATTCTATTTTCTTTTCTGTTTTCCTTATGCTTTTATGTTCTCAAAAAACTCACCTCCTTTACTGACATTATCTGAGAGTGCTAGTCTCGTTTCTTACCGTAACCTTTCCATCTTCTAAAATGATCTGCTGTGGTATTAGTTCCAGCAGTTCCTGTCTGTGCGTTATCAAGAAGGTATTATAAACGCCTATCCTCTGATGTGCATTTTCTATCATCTCTATGAAGTGTTTTGCATTACCAGCGCTCAGCGCGCCATCACGCTCATCCAAAAATATTGCAGGGATATTAACTCCTCTCTCTTTTTGATAGAAGATTAAAGCAAGCTGTAGGGCTGTTTCTACCCAAATCTGCTCACCTCCACTTTTCTTACGTATATCCGCTGATCGACTTGGACCTATTACATTAATGTCAAATACTTCCTTTAATTTCTTTCTGTCTTCCGTCCATTCAACTGTTTGCATAGCAATGCGAAATTTGTTTTCAAAGAATTCTAAGAATTCATTTGCCGTCTTCGTAATAGGTACACCAGCATTTTCAAGCTTCAGTACCGGGATGCCGGTCTTATCAAAGGCGCGAATTAAAAAGTTCCTATCAGAGATCTCTCTTTGCACAAGTTTTTGTTCTGCTTCCTTTGCCACAAGCGTGTCCTTACTGAATTGTAGTCTGTTAAATGTTGCCTGTTTCTCTGCAATATTCTTCTGTAAGGTTAAAATTTCATTGCGCGAAGTGTTTATCTGATTGGTGAGGTTAGTTAAGTCTACTTCCTTTATATAAATGCTGCTTCGAATTGAAGAAATAGTATCAGCAATCGCCTCATCAAACTTGTCTTGAAGTGTTGAAATTTCTTCTATTAAGGAATTTATCTTAGGAGCATATTTAGCTTTAATATTAGAAACCCTATCCTCATAAGTCTTTTGAATAACTCCTCTCTCTCTCTGCATTAACTCTTTAGCATTATCGCTTTGTGTGTGAATAAATAACAACTTTTCAGATAAAGCCTTTTGTATGTTAATAATCTTAATATCGTGTTGTCTTGCGCTTTCACGTTTCTCTTCTAATAACTTATCTGAGTTAATAATGTTATTTCTCAATACGTAAAGCTCTTGCTCCGCTTTTTCTGCCTCTATTTTTAACTCTTCCCACTTGCTTTTATTTATTTCAGCAAGTTTACCAGCTATTTCCTTGATGTTGAGAGTTAATTCTTCCCGATCACTTTTTAGTTTCGAAAAGCTGCCATTATATCTATGAGCAATTTCCCGCTCTTTGTTATCAACTTGCGCCTGAGCCTCAATATATTTTTTGTTAAATTGTCCGTGTATTCTTATTAAATCCTCAATGTGAGAGTCCAGGCTGGCTTCTTCTTCCTCAAACTTCTTCATTACTGATTCTTTAACTCGCTCGTTTTCGTATGCCTTTCTAAGAAACATACATTGATTACCTATCTCCGGTGTACACGGTACCTTAGTGATAGTGGCGATCGCTTCATTGATGGTTTCCATCGTTTGATTGTGATAGCGGACTAGGTTTTCCCTCTCCTTTAATGCAACATCCCAGTTGCTCTTTGCTTGCGCTGTTTCCTTGGCTAGATGAGTAGCCGTATCCTGTAATTGTTTGAGCTCTTCCTTTTCCTTCTTTTCACTTTGCTGTAATTCCGTAACTTGCTGTAATAGTCCTCTTTCTTTTTCAAGCTTTAAATTAATCTCATCTGTAAGGGTTTTCTTCTGGGTTAATTTCTGCTCTATTAATGATTTGTTATTTAATATCTTTTCATACCGAGCGACGAGTACAATGTTTTTGGTTTTATCTTCTTCTACTTCCTTTATTCCAAGTTCTATTTTTTCCTTTTCAACCCAGGCTGTACTGGTTTGCAGTTTCTCCGCCTTAAGTTCTCGTTCTTCCTCCACGGAGAGTTCACTTATTTTCTTTGCATATTCATTGTTCTTTTCAAACTCATTAACACGGATCTGTTCTTCCGTCTCTATGCTTTGTAGTTCTTCTGCCTGCTCCTTTTCAATATTAAATTTTAATACTTTCTTTTCGTCTATAGAAAGGCTCACGCTTTGATTGTTTTTTTCTATTTCTTCCGCTTTGGAGAGTTCAATCTTTTTATCCTGAATCCCTCTGCGCGTGCTCTCAAGCGCTGCCTCGGTTTGGTCAATGGTAAACTTCAGCTTTTGCTCTTCTAGCCGTTTCTCGTTGATCTCTGCCTCTGTATTGGCAAAACTATCAACATCATCTTTGATAATTCTTATCTCACCCTCAAGAGTAGCTAGCTTCCTTTCCTCTTCCTTGCAAATATCCTTCTGCTGCCTGCAAAGTTTCTCATATTTAATATACCGCAGTAACTCATAAAATATTGCCCGGCGGTCTGTCCATTTTAGCTTTGCAAATCCCGAGCTCTTTTGTCCTGCAAAGACCGTATTAAAATATAGATCCTCGCTACCAAATAATTTTATAATCTCTTTATCATAAGGACCTTTCTTTCCATCAATGTCCTTGCTAAGAATTCTGCCGTTTTTATAGATGTATGGTTCACTGTTTCCAGAAAGCCCATCGATAAGTATCTTAAATTCATAGATGTCCCCATCTATTTCTTTTTTAATTATTCTCCATGAATCTTTTAGGTAAAATGCATCTTCCAGTTTGCCCTCATAGGAAACCATTCGTCGATATTCGTGCAGGTTCTCTATTAAAGTCGACTTCCCGCGCCCATTATCACCTACAATCGCAACTAATCCCGGCTGGAAGCTGGACATATCAACATCAACCTGCTCCGCCCCTATTCCCTCCTGGATCCCTATAGCGCCTCTCAAACTAAATGAAAGATATCTTTGCATTTTAACTCCTTATAATTGAATTTGTTTTTTTATTCCTTTTGAGAAACAATTTAAATGAACGTAATGACTTTTTGTCGATTATAAAGTGCATTATTTTTTCAGCGAAATTTACCTTCATTTTCGCCTCAATAAGTTTTATTTCTAAATCTTTTATTTCCTTCTTATAAATCAGCTCCCTAACATTAACCAAATCAATTTGCTGTTTTAGGAGCCATATGATATTTGCTCTAACATTCTTCCTCATTTTATAGTTACTGTTTTCGTAAGTGACGGCATCTTCCAAAATTTTAATCAAATCTCGATTAATCGAATCCGTCGTATTATCCTTTTGGTGACGTTCATATATCTCGGGATGCAATGCTGTATATTCGTAACGAATACCGGTAAAGCCATAGAATGGTGCTTCTTTTTTCACAATCGCTCCTTAAAATTTTTATCCTAAAAGCCTATTTATTTTTTCCCCTTCTTCTTTTACCTCCGTTACGCGAACATAATCAATCTCGCCATCCCCCGTGTCTATATCTTCTAATGCAATCTCCCTAGCCTCTTCACCATCTACTGCGTCCACGTTTATGGTCGCCGAACCGCTCCAATCAACCCTCACCCTAAATTTTTTCTTTTGTCGATCTTCTTTTGCGACATCTTCTTCTTCACATTTTCGCTGGAACGCGCGAAGAAACTTTATTTGCTCAACATTTCCAAACTCAACTTTGCCAAAAGGATTTGAAATAACATTGCCCACAATAAACCTCTTACTTGACTTTATAAGTTTTGCCTATTTGTAATTTTGAATATAAATCAGATGAACCAAATTTGAGGAATAACCAGCACAATAGAAAAGATATGGCAATGACTACACAAATCATAAACAAATTTTTCTTTAACATAGCTAACTCCTTAATTTAAAATAAAAAGAGAGTCATCCTCACATTATTAATCGCGTGACCAACCCAACTGGGTAAGTAGTGAGTATGCCGACTTCATGTATGACTCTCCTTAAATAATTTTATTTTATTTCTTTTCCAATAATCTTTAATTGCTTTTTCTAAAACGACGCCGGATTTTTTGGAAGATGGCTCTCCCTCATCTATTCTCTTTATCTGTGCACCAGCAGCATTTATAGATACTCCCACCATTCCGCTAAATCTCTTGGGGCAAATTCCCTTTCGCATCAAAACAAAATCATCCTCAGTTAATTTTGCTTCCCATCCAAAAGCCTGCCATAATGGACAATTAGTTCCCCACGAGTCTGTACACCCACTACAATTATCAGTAAAGCCCTCAATTTGAGCATGTTCGGCGCAGAAGCCATCTTCAACATAAATGGCATCACAATGAATTTTCCACCCTTCTGGTAATTCTATTTTTGTTTTATATTTTTTTGGGCACATGCAGCAAACGATTTCTAATTCAATTTTCATTTCTAACTCCTATAAAATAAAAAGTCCGGCAAGTGCGAAAACATAAGAATAAAGGCAGGGGGAAACCTTTATTTTGTTTTTTCTTACCGGACTATTAAATAATTTCATTTTATCTCTTATGTTTTCGCTATGCAAAGCTATAAAACTTTTCTGATAGATACAATAGTATGTTAATACTTTTTATAACATTTTTAAATAAATATCTTTTCTACATTTTAACTCTGTTAAATTTTCCACTTCTATGCTTCTTCCGCCGGCCTCAGCGTATTTCTTATGAGCATAACTCCAATCAATCTCTGCTCCCCTTGCGTTCTTTTTTGCGATCATCTTTGAGAGATTATTTATTTCATCTCTTAGCATTCGCTTTTGAACAAACAAGGGTAATTCTTTATTTTCTACTTTAGCAGCTGCCGTTTCCGCTATCCTGTTCGCAAATAAGGCTGGTAAGTTAAACATTCCGTCAACCTTACTTCCAAAGCTTAATTCAATTTGTCCCTTCTCGGTAACTTGGCTGCTAATGGCTTCAAATTCTTTTTTGTTCTCTATTGGTGCATGTTCAATAGCTTCTTTTTTATATTTGTTAAGATAGCTTAAGGCATGTCTAGTTTCTTCTTCCATCTTTCTGGTAATACTTACTATTCTTTGATCAGCAGGAATAAATAAATAAGCATCTTGCTGTTCTAAGTATTTCAGCATTCTTGTAAATCTCCCTACTGCCTGCCTAAAGAACTTCTCCTTCGTTATGTTGGTTGCGAATACTCCAACTCGCAGTCTTGGAATATCTACTCCCTCCGACACCATTTTGACTGAGATTAACCACTTAGTAGAACTGTCTCTAAATTCTTTAATTTTTCTACTACTTTCTTTATCGTCACTTATTACCACTTCCGGACTCTCTCCGGTAATACCCCTAATCATACTTGCAATTGCTCTAGCGTGTTCCTGATCTATTGCGAATACTAATCCTCCTGCATCACTATGCCATTCATCTTTTCGAATCGATAATAGTCTGTTGTGTGCATCAATAATAATATGTTTTAAGAACTCTCCTTGCGGATCTAGTGCCGTCTTTAGTCTCTCGCTTGCTCTTGCTTCATCTACCTGATCACGGAAGGCGTAATTGTAAGTAATATTATTCGTCTGCCATTTCATTATTCCGTCATAAATCGGGAAGTTAACCGGTCTGCACACTTTATCCACTATAGCTTGCTTATATGAATAGCTGAAGTCGCTAAGGCTTACTCCATCTGTATATGTAACAAAAGGGATAGGGTTGTCATCATGCCTGAAAGGTGTTCCTGACAAAGCAAGTCTAAATCCCGTTCCCTCATAAGCAGTCAATAAAGCGTCTCCCCATGTAAGTCCATCTCCGGCATGATGAATTTCATCAAAAATTACAAACGTCTTTCTATCGGCCTGTAGTTGGTGAACTCTCGGGTTTATTCCAACCTGAGCATAAGTAAGGACAGCTCCATGAAATTCACCACTCTCTCTTCCTTGCCCATTGTCAAGGTTGGGATCTAAGTCAATCTTATATTGGAATGCGTCTTCCGCCCATTGCTTTTTTAGATGCTCTGTTGGTACTACTACAATAATTCTGTTACTGTAGCCCATCTGTAAGAATTTATGAGCAACTCTTAAGGCGAACCTAGTCTTTCCTCCTCCGGGAGTAGCTTCACATAAGAAATCAACTTTCCCGCTGTCATATTTTCTCATAACAGCTTGATAAGCTTTTTCTTGCCATTCCCTCTGGGGGTGTACCCATATATTAAGTGTTTTCATTTAGCCTATTTAATTGTTGATAATTGTTATATTGCTAAAATGGCAATTCAGAAAAATAGAACAGTTCTTTAATTCTTCTTGATACTATCTCCGCCTTGTTTCTTATTTCCCTCGATAACAAATAACTCTTGAGATATTCCCATATAATGATTCTCTTATAAATTAAGAATAGCACAAAATTAGCCAAGCGGGAATATTTTCTGGGTAAATGAGCGACAATGCCCTCAATAATATTTATTGTTGGACGGAAATCTAATGCACCTTCAATTTTTCCCACCGGAATATGAAAAATAAACTCATTAAATTTATTTTTTTTAAGCCCTATCCACTTCTCAGTATTATAAATACCCATACCTCCGCACTTCCGACATAATTCATAATCACCAGAATCACTATAGCCTAATTCATAACCGTAATGATTCCCCGTACCATTACAAGAATAGCTTGTTTCACTTCTTACTCTTTATATTTTAATGGATACATCCAAGCCGCGAATGTCTCTGGGGGATAATAAACTCCCTCTTTTACAAAAGAAGCCTCACCTATATATCTCACATTAGTAATTCTTATTGATGGGTTATTATTTGTACCATTTATCCATATATCAACAAGCGTATCTATGTCTGGCATTTTTTCTTCCGGTGTAACCCATCCCTCACCAATGTACCGAGTCTCTTTCGTACTTTCCTTCATGGCACTTTCTTCAAGCCTGCGGATAATTTCATCTGTAATATCTTGCGTCTCTTTAATAAAATCACCAAAAGTATGCGCATGTGAAATGAGTTGCCCTATCAAATTTCTATTATCCAGATTTCGAATTTCTTCTTTTGTCATTTTATGCTCCTTATCTGAGTTTAATTCCCATTGCTTTCGCCATTTCTTCTATATTTCCGGTTCTCATTATCTTACTGTAGGACTCTTGCGATATTTTTTCTTGCTTCCGCTTATTTTCACGTTCAAGAAATTTCATATATCGCTTTTTCTTTTTGCTCCCGTAATCTTTCATATTCCCTCAACATCCTGTATTTCAGCTATCTTCTTTTCAATACTGCGGGTAATTTCTTCTCCCGTTACCTTTGCATATTCCCTAACTTCATCTAACGTAGTCCTTGCACTCATAATATCCTCACTCCTGCTCTCTCGCTGGACCGGTATTACCGTGGGGTCAATTCTGACATCATCCCCAAACGCTTTTTTTAATTCCGCTTCCTGCTCGTCTGTGATGAGATTTTTTTCGTTTTCTATTATGGTATATTTAAATCTTACCTCTGCATTTTTAGGGATGTGATTTTCATAGATAAACTTACCGTCTTTAAATTCACCTATAACCTCAACCATTGGGCGTGCCGCAATAAGCGGGATGTGCTCAGTTGTTATCAATCCATTCTCAAGATTAAGTACGGTAAAATATTTCTGATCTGTCTCTCCCCAACTCATATTCCAGGGACATCCTACATATCTCATTGTGGGGGTAATATCCTGCGCTAAATGAATATGCCCTAGGGGATAATAATCCGCCCTTGCCTTCATTAACGAAAGTGGAGAGATGATAATATCATGGCCCTTGACAGATTGCCCGGTGCTTATTCTTGCGCCATTGACGTTTCCATGAAATCCCAAGATCTTGGGGCAATGATATTTATCGTTAATCAGCCCGAATACATCCATTAGACCTTCGAATACCGCTCCATAATCAAAATTATTTTCATCAATACTCTGATCTTTCACTAACATAGCCTTATTTGGATATGGCATCATTCCAATTATTACTTCAGGTGGTATTCCCTCTAAAAGATTTTCTGCATTTTCTCTAAGTAGGTCCACATATCGCGTATGCGGTGTCCCCTTGTAAATGCCTGTCTCATAAAAAGCCAAGTTTACCGGATCTTCGTATGCTAGGATATTTGGCTCTAATTTATGAAGGAGTGATACCGAACCGGTTGCATCGTGTTCTCTATTTCCCTTTGTGATGACAACAAATTTTGATAATGATGCAAGCTTTCTTAGATAACCATGCATCATCTCTACACCGGTACCTTCTCGATACGCCTGTAATGAGTCCCAAATATCTCCCGAAATGGGAAAATAGTCTATTTTTATTTCCTGAGCATACTCAATTATTTGATCCAGTGATCTTCTTAGTTTGTCTTGATGTTTTGTCGCGCTGCTTGCATGTATATCTGCCAAAGGTAAAATTCGCATGGTAACATTAACTCCTTTTCCATTTTATCTATATTGTTTTTTTGTCTTTAAGTTGTTGAACGTAATCTATTTTTGGCGTTTTACCTAGCAATTTAGCATATTCCATTTCAAGCCTAACAGAAGAAAGTATTTTCCCTGTCGCATTAGAAATAGCATTTACGTTAGCGGCAATTGTTTTTCCATTTCTAATTTTATCTATTTCTTCGGAAAGAATTTTGCGCAAATCAACAAGTGTTTTTGTCTGGCTTTTCATTTAATAACCTCTTAATTTTAATTTGTAATCGTTTTAATTCAATTAACTCTTTTGGGATGTCCGCATAAGACAGGATACTCTTCTGAGTTAATATTTGTTTTATATAACAATCTCCGAGCTCTCGAATATATTTTTTATGCAATTTTTGTTGTAACAGTTGCAGTTGTTCTTGGTGGGTAAGACGATATAGCGAATTCTTTTTTTTAATTTCATTCTTGTGATTAGATCTATATAACCTACTTATCTCGTTGATTTTATCCCCATTGCGAATCCTATATTGTCTAGCCCTTTCTCTGCATTTATCTTTGTGGTTGTGGTAATATTCTCTTGATTTTCTAATGAGCTCATCTTTGTGTATAAGCGAATATTTTTTATACCATTCCTTTCGCAGCTCCTGAGAGTCCATGACATATTGTTTTCTCTTCTCGAGGATTTTTTCTTTATTAGAAAGGTAATATTGTCTGCGCCGTTCAACATTCTTCTTGCTATTTATGTTTGCTTGAGTACGGTAACATTCTTTGCAGGTTCCCCGATGTTTATAAAATTCTGTGACCGGTTTTTCCATTTTGCATTTCGTGCAAATTTTCACGACTCCTCCTTTACCGGCTGCATACATCTCAAGTTAAAGATCAATTCAATTTGTCTTGCCACGGGATACTCTGCAATTGGAGTATTATTCATGCGTTTATAATTTCTACTCTTAATTAACTTCTCGATTGCGGTAGTCCGTTCTTTTTGAGGTACGTCCCTAAATGCTTCCGCCTGTATTCGGTGCCACTCTTCGGGATTAAAGTCTTTTGGCATATCTGGATCTATCCATACTTCTGATTTTGGCTTTTCCAGTTCCTTTTGCTGCGTTAAGTCCTTATTTTGATCAACATAGTTGGCATCTATGATGTTTTTGCTTGGTTCATCCTTACTTGCAGGTAATAAATTAACATTCGCTGCAGGCAATTGATTTTCAGTTGGGGCTTCGAGCATCGGAATTGGTTGATCCGGAAATATCTTATTAAAACTTCCTATTAACCCCGAATAATATTGATAGGCCAATTGTTGCTGTATCTCCTTTGGAGCTGTTTTGATAATATCAGGAATGTTTATCTTCGCTTCGGCAACAATAAAGGGTTTTCTTAAATCACTAAGCGTGTAAGCAAGGGCAAGTTTAGGAATTGCCTTGTTAATAATTCTCGATAAACAATTAGTTCTCGCAAGTTGATCGGCAACTTTCCTTTTCATTGCTACTTGGTCTTTTCCCTTTTCAACATCCTGCCCGTTAACTTTGACCGTTTTTATCAACGTTGCACAATCTTCATAATAGTCATATTTTCCTATTTCACTTCCCACAATTGAGGTACCGTTGGCACTTAAAAGAGTATAATTAAGATAATGTCCAATGAAAACAACCCTGCCATCATCACCGACTTTTCTATCTTGTTTGTCACCCCAAGTCCTCATTCCAACCGCATCCCGGAATTCTGTTAGTTTCTTTAGTTTAAAGCCATATAGTCCCTGGGGGGTTTTGTAAATGTCGTTATTAATATAATCTTTACTTATCGTTGTATCTACGGTTATTACGGTAATATGGAGTCTTATTCCGGCTTCAATATTCAAAGTGTTCGGTAGCAGAATGTGATAGGTCTGCCTCAATTGCTCTGACGTTTTTAGTAAATCATCAATATTGTCAATAACATTCTTAATCGTATCATTGGTGCTATTCGTCTTACTCATGTTCTACCGCCTCCTCTTCCTGCATTTGACCCATAAAGAAAGCTTCATTTAAATCTTTTGGGAATAAATTTTCTCGTTCTATTTTAATCTCCCTCAATCGCTGAGTTATTGCCTCTGCGTCATCCAAACTAACCTCTGTGTCATTATCATCCAGAACCTTCTGTAATATAATTCTATCGGATTCAAGTCTTCTCATAATCCTTATACGTCTTTGAAGGTTTACTTTGATATTATTGCAGTCCGGACAATCGCTCTGACTTTTCCAGCTAACAAAGGCTTCTTTGTGGATTTTACCTATGAACTGACTTGTCAAATCACCATTCTCTCGGACAAAGTCCGCTAAGGCTTTTAGGGGTGCTCCACAAACCGCTTTCCCGTTACCGTTATTAAAATGCTTCATTTCTAACTCCTTGTGTGAAATATTAATTAATTTGATTAAAACTTTTATGTAACTTTTTTGACGCCAAATGAGGGAACAATCTCAAAACCCAATGTGTATAGCATTCGTGTGCATCAGGATGTCTGTTAATTAGGTTTTGCTTAAGCCTTTTTGGGCACCTCTGACCATTTTCAACATGCTCACATTGAATTGCGCTCAATATTCTAAAATCAACCTTTTTCATTTTCATCCTTTATAAATGAATTATAATTTTATTTTTTCTTCCTGCATTGCCGCAAGTTCCACCAAGCCAATTCTTTTTCTTATCATCCCTATCTTTGCGAGCTTATTTAGTTTAACAAGGTTAATAATTAGGGTTTCGTGATCATCTTTGTAGATATCTAAAACTTCATTTGCTTCCTCAACTCTGAGTAATAAGCAAGCTGCTAGAAAGGGACAGAATTCCGAGATGTATCGAATTAGCTCCATTTTATGCTCCTATTATGCTTTTTATGTAATTTGAATTATCAGTTTCTTTTGTCTTTTCAAGAATAGCCTCAACTTCCTTGATATTGTAAACCGGATATTTTTTGCCGGGCAGTTTACTCGGCTTAATTAAGCCCGTGTCCACGCAATTAACCCTAAAGCGTTTTGCGTTTTTATAATCAAGCATTCTTGCCGCTCCAGTTTCGGAGATAACTATTTTTTCTATATTTGCCATTAACAGTAGATCCTTAAAGCTGCCTGTGTTAAGTTTTTAGTACCAAGTTTATTTCTAAGGTTTGCAAATTCTTTTTTTATAGTATGCACCGATCTAAATTCTTTTTCTGCAATTTCCTTTGGCTTTATTATTCCAAGCTTTAAATATCTAATCAATTTTATTTCTGTAGCAGTAAGTTTCTCGCCATCATCTTTAACTATTCTCTTAACGAGATATTGAGGCATATCAAGGGGTATTTCACTTAAAACAGCCTTAATTCTCTCAAGTATATGCTCTGGCTTTTCTGGTCCCTTTAATAGATAATCATCAACACTCTGCAAAAGTTTATCAATTAGATGTTTTTCTTCGTGACATGTTAGAACAATAATTTTTATTTTTTCATCTTCGTGCCTAATGATTGCTATTGCCTCTTCCCCATTTACCTCAGGCATCTCTAAATCAGTTATAATCATATCCGGTCTTTCATTCCTAAATCTCTCTAAAAGCTCTTTGCCGGTTCTTGCCTCAATCACATCATATCCCTCAGAAGAAAGATCTCTCTTCAAATAATTTCTAAGCATCCCATCATCATCTGCGATTAAAATCTTTTTCATTTTTGTGCAATCCTATCTAATTTTTTGTCCATTTCATCCAAGAGTTCGCCAATAAGATTTTTCTTAAAAGCTTCATTCTTAAGATCATGAATTGTACTTCTAAGGTGATATATATAAACACCTGCCAAAACTATTCCCGCGCAAATCAGTATCGATATTATAATAAATATTACTGCTGTCTCGATGGACATTCCTTCGCTCCTATGCCTAAAGCTATCGCGAAAAACAAGTTTATCAACAAACTAGTTGCAGCATAAATTATATATCCTGCAAATAGATTACTAAACATTAGAAGCGTACTTGTTAATGAGATCAGCGCATACATTAATATTGTTAATGAAATTAAGAACTTATAATTAATGAGTGGAAACTTTAAATTTGAACGATAAATTTCAATGATTGTAGGAATGGCGGCGATGATAAGAAGGACATATTCTATTATGCTTGCGAGTATTTCAGTAGACTCAAAGCCGCTGAATCCCAAATCTACACTCTGACAAACCAGCCATATTAAAATGCCTGCAGCCAAGGCTTTATTTTTGTCAATTTGATAGAGCATGAAGTAAGATAAAAATGCGCCTTCAATTGGGGTATAGAGGTGACATAACCACAAATTATTATCAAAGAATATCTCAGATAACATTTGTAGGCAAGTAAAACAACTGGCAATAAAAATAAATAGAACGAATGACGAGAAGTCTTTTTCAACTCTCTTTTGTATCTTCAAATAAATTGCCATAATCAAAGTTATTGTAATACTAAGGTCGCTAATTAATTTCAGGCGCATCATATTATTTAGCCCTCATCTCTTCGTTATTGTTCCATAGCAAAAAGGAGGGCACATAGCCTTCTCTAGTCCGTATGCACCTACAACATTTTTGTCTTTGTCGAGTCCTGTCAGAATTCTCACTACCGTTCCGTCATCCAATGCCCCGGGACTATCATTACAGTATTGTACGCCTGGTTGAGATAACATCTGGACTACAAGTTCTGCATTCCATCGTTCATCAACATTCATAACGTTGAGGGTTTTGTTCTTTTGGTGGTTTATGAAGTTCGCCCGAAGCTGATTTATTTCAGCCATTGTTACCACATGTTTGTCAACCGCTTTGGTTGTCTTTTTGGCAGTTGAAAACGATATAACAGCAAATGCTAGTGCGACAACAGCCAAAAGGAAGACTGGGGTTGTTGCGTGTGTTTTCATATTACTCCTTATGTTTTTTTAAGATTTCCACTTAATGTGGAGCTTGATTTACGAATTTTTATAAGCCTTGTCCATCTGTATCTGGAAGAGATTCTCTTTTCTCAAGATTTGAAACTAGATCTCCGGTTGCGCTTGGCCATCCGTCAATGCTATCCGGCCTATATACTTCTTCTAGTATTCCTATTGGAATTTTTTTTCACATATATCTTTTAGCAACTGAAATTCTGTGGAGTTCTGGTGTCTTAAAAGTAATTTAATGTTACCATCATCTATTAAAAGCGCAATTTTCATTACTACTCCTTTTGTGTTACTCTTTTACTTCTTTTGGATTATTTACATCCAGAATTTCTTTGTTTATGTTTGGTGTAGCTTTTGGTTGGATTATAAGAGAATCAATTCCATCGATATTGCCTCTGAAAATCTGAACCGGATACCCAAACTTAATGTCGTTATCGTTGGCAAATACTCTGGGAATCGTGAGGGAAACTCCTCGCTGTCCATATTGTCTAAGTTTGTACTCTGATATCTTTTGCATGTGATCCTATTAATTTTTATAAATACTTATGCAAAGATAATTAAGTTTTTCTAAATGTCAAGCATTATTTTATAGTTTTTTATAAAAATGTATTAAGCTATTGATTTACAATGAGATAAAATTATATTAAATTGCATAGAAATGAATTGGAAAGATTTTATATCAACCTTATCGCGGGATTTTAGGCTCTCAGAAAACGAGATTGCACAAAAATGCAATATTAATCAGCCAACAATCAACCGGATGGCGCGCGGTGAAACCAACCGCCCTTATCCGTCTACCATCCAGCTTCTTGAAGAGGGGCTTAAGATAAAAATTGATGATTCGAATCCCAATAACATTTCTTATATTAGATTGGATGCTGAAAAAGATTATGGACATAAAATACTTTTTTTTAAATATCCCATATTAACTAATATACATGCGGGGCCTTCTATGTCGTTTGTTCGGGAAAATGGAGCAGAATATATTTCGCTTCCTTATCCAAAGGAAGAAAATTGTTTTGCGTTACGCGTACAGGATAATTCAATGGGTCAATTTATTACTACGGGGGACATTATTCTTGCAGATATGGATAAGAGTGTGGTGAGTGGTAATGTTGTAGTCGCTAGGTTGAAAGACGGTAGACAGTTCATTAGAAGATTTAGGGAACTTTCCCATAATGTGATAATGCTATATTCAGATAATGGAGAATATGAACCAATAACCATTATCAACAGCGAAATTGAGGCTATGTTTTCAATCGTTGGAATCTGGAAAAAATTATAAAATCTCACTTTGTTTTTTAAGGAAGTGACTATTATCATTGATTGAGTTTGTCTTTTTTAATTAAATTAACATATTGAATATTTCATATTATAATATTTAGGAGTTAACAATGGATAATTACGTAAGAAATGTAGGAGGCGTCCCTCCTTATGGTTATTCTTGGAATACAGGCGTATTAGAAATAAACAAGTGGGAACGTAATATTCTCCTCTTGGTTTTCAAATATGCACTCAACGATAATCTATCACCACATAAGATATCTCAGTTGCTAAATGAATATAAACTGAACTCGTCTCGGAAAGGAAAGATGTGGACCTACAAAACCGTAAGTTATTTATTTGCGCCTAAAAGAATCGAATTCTATTCGGGCTATGCTGATAATAAAAGGGGCAATTGGGAGCCTATTATTACAACAGAAATGGCAGCTGAACTTATACGCAAAAAGATAGTGACAACCAGCGGCAAACGTCCACACTTACATAAATATTTACTGACCGGCATTGGTCGAACAATTTGCGGATACTGTGGAGGTAATATTACTTCCGTTCTTGATAAAACCAAACATGGCGTAAATCGTTATTATTATTGTTCTACTCGGAGCACCTACGGCATTAATCATTGCAGTGAAAGTAAAACTTTTCCAATGGCAAGGATAGACGAAATAATTCTCAATACCATAGATGCGCAAATCAGAAACATAACCGAAATCAAAAAGTGGACGTCTGTGTTTTATAAGAAAAGAGATAAGCAGATCAAACTAAAGCTCGATATTCTAGACAAGAAAATTAATACATCATTAAAGGATACAACTAATGCAAAGTCGTCATCCTCTTCTATAAAAAGTAGAAATAAAATTAGCGATCTCATAGCGCAAAAAGAGAAGCTTGTTGATGAGAAGTTAGATTATTATAATTTTGCCCAACTGACCGGATCTCAAATTGAAAGATTGTCATTAAACAAACAAAAGGAATTGGTGATTGCATGTATTGAGCATATACAATTATTTAATGATAAAATAATTATAGACTTCCCTTTTGTGATTGATAATGCAGGAAGATCATCTATCACAAAAGCATATTAAGCGAGGTTTATATGTCATCTCTCTACATACGTAAGAATTCACAATATATTTGGATTAAATGGTACGACAAGAATACTCATAAGAATTGCTATGCCTCTACAAAGATTATAGATAATCCCTCCGGTAGAATTAAAGCAAAAGCTTTTAAAAGAGAATTCGACTCGGAAGTTATAATCCGACATAGAAAACAGCAGACCGGAATAGCGGGCAACCAAACTCTTGACAATGCCTTTCACCATTATCTTAAGAACAATGCAGGCAAAAATCCGTTTACACTATATGAATATGAAAACTTCTTTAATAAGTTTACGCTAAAATTCTCCCGCGAATTAAATACAAACAAAATTAATAAGCTTGACATTGAATCATTTCTTAACCAGGTTAAGACATTTAAAATTCAACAAAACACGAAATACAATATTTGCAAAAACACAAAGAAGTTTTTGAATTTCCTTTTTGAATATGGATATACGGCTGCATTCGTCATCAACAAAGATGTTATAACTGGACCGGAAGTAAAGAAAAAAATCATATTCACTGAAGGCGACTATAAGCTGATTCTGGAAAACTTGTCAGAAAAAAACAATAACTTTAAAGTCATGGTTCAATTACTAACATATACTGGGTTACGTCCCTCTGATATATTAAATATTACTGGAGAGGATATTGATCCCATCCATGAAACTCTTAATTACTTCTCCCAAAAACTCGGGAAGCATAGAACTGTTCCCATTCATAGTTCCCTATTACCCATACTTATAGACCGTAGCGCTGAGGTTAATGCAAGTAGACTAATAACTTACAAATCCATATCGCAAATGGGCTTGGCAATGCGCCGTTATCTCAAGCACCTAAAACTTGACAAGAAAGGATATAACCTCCGGACTTTTCGCAAAACCTTTGATAGTTATGGATATGAGAATAATATGGAACCAATGTCAGCCGCCGAACTACTCGGGCATTCTGCCGCAATTGCGCAAAAGCATTACCGGGAAATATCCATGAAGAGAATGAAGAATGAGCTAGAAAAGTTCCAACCATTCTCAAAACCGGTGACATTAGTGGTGACACAAGAGGGGCAACTCATTAATTCGGATAAATAAAAGCCTCAATTCATTAAAAATTAAGGCTTTTTTAAGTGGGCGCTAGTGGATTCGAACCACTGACCTCCTGCGTGTGAGGCAAGCGCTCTAACCAGCTGAGCCAAGCGCCCAAATATTTATTTTATCAAATTAAAAATAAGGATAAAATTCAAGAAATTAAATTATTATTGATTATTCATAAACTTAAGTTTAGTTTAAATTTGAGTCAAAAACAAAGATAAGCTTTTGTAAATTTTGGACCTACGTGAAGAGAGCGTTAAAACAACTAATGTTATTATCATTTCAACTTCCTTAGAATCAGGATTAGCTCGTTCCCAAGATTGATTTGAATTATTTAGCTAATGATTTATAGC
>JAEHJW020001151.1_pt1 | contig 35619 bp, 47 predicted proteins | sample 9271431 | NCBI WGS metagenome assembly JAEHJW02 | reverse complement strand
ATGGAGTCAAATACAATTTTGAATAAAAACGCTGTTATTTACTTGAGAGTTTCGAGTGAGGAACAAGTTGAAAATTTTTCTTTAAATACCCAGGAACAAATCTGTAGAAAAGAAGCAATACGTCGTGGATTTGAGATTATTGAAGTTTTTAGGGAAGAAGGGAAATCGGCAAAAACAATTAACGGAAGACCTGAATTATTAAAGTTACTGGAGTATTGCAGAAGAAACAAGAAAAATATCGACGCTGTATTTATTTATCGTTTGGATAGAATCTCTCGGCAAACACAGGACTATCTAGCAATTCGTAAAAGATTGACAGACTACGGGATCTCTTTAATATCTGCGAATGAACCAACAGGGAACTCACCCACTGAAAAACTTCTTGAGACAATTATGGCAAGTTTTGCACAGCATGATAATGACGTGCGATCAGAACGGACAAAAAATGGTCTGCGGGCAAGGTTCTTGTCAGGACAAGTAACAGGAAAAGTGCCGATTGGATATGTTATGGATCATGGATATGCTGTAAAAGATGGAGAGAATTTTGAAAAGATGAAGGATGCATGGAATTTAATGGCAACGGGAACAAAATCTTTGAAGGAGATGGCGAAAATAATGAATGGGTGGGGAATGCGTAAGGTTGTCTCTGGCAAGGAATACATATTGAGAGCGCAAACAGTTGATAGGCTGTTTCGCCACAAGTTTTATATGGGTATGCTTACTTCAACGAAGTACCCTGAAGAAGTGCTAGGACGGCATGTAGCTATGGTTACTGAAGAACAGTACTACAAGGTGCAGGCTATTATTGATGGAAGAAATCGTGCTGGCATGACTATCGGTAAGCGTTTGCAAGATAATCCAGATTTTCCTTTACGTAAGGTTGTGAAATGTAGTAAGTGCTATGGTGTTCTGTCTGGAGGATGGAGTAAAGGAAGACATAAAAAGTATGCGTACTATATTTGTAAGAATAGATGTGGGGCACCATCTATTCCCGTAGAAAAACTTGATAATTCTCTGATAGAATTTCTTCAGTCTGCTGCACCAACAAAAGAACAATTGGATGTATTCTTGATGGTTTTAAGAAAGTCTTTTTATCAGAATGTATCAAACTTACAAGCAAAGAGAGAAAAAGCCACACAAGCGGTTGTTCGGCTTAAACAAATGAGACAAACACTTGTTGAAAAGAATCTAGCAGGGACATATTCAGATGAGGTATACCATGAACAGAATAAAATTATTGGAAATCAGATTGCAGATGCAGAAGTGATATTAGGGGAAACAATATTGGATGCATACACAATGGAAGACGTAGAGGTATTTATGCGTGACAAATTTTCACATTTGGATAATACTTATCGGAGCTCAGACCCAGGTGAGCGTAGAGTACTTCTTGGTTCGATAGCTCCCGTTGGGTTGACTTGGTGTTATTCTGGCTTGTCGAATCGCGAGTTTAGCTTGGAATATAAGACTATTTTGAGTATTTCTGAATCCGATTTAGCTATGAGTAGCCCGTAGGGGATTTGAACCCCTGATTTCCTGGATGAGAACCAGGCGTCCTAGGCCACTAGACGAACGGGCCATGGAGATTAAGACAAAGAAGCTCTTAATCTTATGAACGATTATACCAAACCGAGAGTCCGGGCGAAAGGTACAATAGCTGCTAATTCTCTACATAAAGAAGTGATAAACCTCTCTATCGTCAGACACCACATTGATAGGGAATATAAACTCGCTGAACTTATATACGAAACTCTTGGGACAAAAGCACGAGAGGCAATTGCCAAAAAACTAGGTATTACTGTGCAAACAGTATCACTTAATTATCCAAATAGAGGGGAGGGCAATAACAATGTTGTATAGGGTTGGAACTAATCAATATAAGGCTCGTGAAGTCACATGGTTTCAACAGAAGAGTCGTGGATTAAAGAGGGGAACATGGGTCAATGTTGCTATTGGCATCCTAGTTATCATTTCTACTTTCTATATTGGTACTAGTAAAGAAACATATAGTCTCATATCCCCTATAGCTCATGCACAGACTGCCGGTTCGTCTGCTGAACTGCTTGAAACAATAGTAAACACGCCTACACCAACACCAGTCCCACAGATTGAAATGATGGATATATGGATCGGTAAATACGTCGATATGTTCGCAAAGACTGATGCTGAAAAATCAAAGTGGAGATACTACATGCACTGTATTGCAAATCACGAGTCATCACATCACTACAACAAAAAAGATGGTGACGACGGTCTCGCTCATGGGCTTATGCAATTCCACCACGCAACGTACGTTGAGTACAGAACAAGACTAATGGATCGTGGCCTCGTTAGTAACATGGGGAGTGAGTATGACGATGAGGATGCAATAGAAACTATGGCATTTGCCATTTCACAAGGCGCAATAGGTGATTGGGGCACCTATTGGACGTATTGCAATAACTAACATGTTTAATCAATTATTTTTATCATCGAAAATTTACACAACTGGGAATATCTATATGGATTATGTCTTATACGTTGGGTTCCCTATGTTGGTAGCAATAGTTTTTGCAATCTCAATAACGCTTTTGATAAAGGAGGGTAAAAATGGATAGTCAACAACTCAGCAGTCAGCTCATGAACTCAGTAAATGACTTGATGGTAGTAAAAGTACAAAAGAAAAGGGCTGTGTACTCACGATGTTGTTATGCGCTAGTTGTAAACAGTGAGTGTGCGAGTTGTGGCTCATACATTGATAATACGCCGGACTGGAAAGGATGCCATAAGACAGAACAAGCTCATTTTGAGGCATGTGAAGATGAGGGAGATCGTTTGGTTGATCAGATGGAGGATCAAAACAATGAGTAAGCTGTACGATAGGAGATTTCTCGTTTTAACTCTAGAGCAGATTAAGTCTTGTATTGAGGACTTGAGTAAGTGGTCTGTATATAACGGTGACATTATTTTTGATGAGGTTGCAGAAGTTGAAAGCACACTCAATAAGGTGAAAGAGATACTTGACGCGCTTGAAATTCAAGGTCAGTTACCAAAGGACGAAGACTATGAGAATGTTTCCAGTAACGGATTTTTAGAGGAGGAAAACAAAAATGGAGACTAAGCCAGTAATCACACTAAAATCGATGATCCAATCTGAATACACACAACAGAGGTTTCATGATGTCCTTGGGAAAAAGGCAACAACTTTCATAGCATCTCTGCTTGCTGTAACCGTAAATAACGACTCTTTCGCTCATGTTGATGCACAAACCGTTTTATCCGCAGCTATGACGGCAGCGACATTAGACTTGCCAATAAATCCTAACTTGGGATTTGCATATGTCATCCCATACAAAGGACAGGCACAATTTCAGATGGGATACAAGGGATTTGTACAATTAGCCATGCGTTCCGGGCAGTTCAAAACAATTAATGTGTCAGACGTCCGTGAGGGTGAAATAGAGAAAATAGACCATTTGACAGGCGAAATAACCTTTGCATGGAAAGAAGATCGTGAGAAGTTATCCATTATTGGATATGTCGCATACATGAGACTTATCAATGGGTTTGAGAAGTCCTTGTATATGACAAAATCTGATCTCTTAGGACACGGAACTAAGTATTCTCAAACAATGAAACAAGGATTTGGTCTTTGGAAGACAGACTTTGACGCAATGGCAAAGAAGACTGTCATAAAGCTTCTTCTGTCAAAGTATGCACCACTCACTACTGATATGCAAAAAGCACAACTAGCAGATCAGGCAGTAATTGATGGCGAGGATAACTATAACTATCCAGACAATACACCCCTTCTTCCTGAAGGAATCGCCGCCGAAAAAGAAAAAGCACGTATTCTTAAACATATTGAAGAATCAAAAACACTTGCAGAACTACAAAAATGTGAGGAATTTATCATTGATGATGAAACACGGGCACTATATGAAGCAAAGAAAGGAGAACTGAGCAAATGACAGATTTCCTCAACTATAAATTTCGATGCCACACGCTAGGAAACTTTTTGACTGATCCAGTCGCAAAAGCTGACCCATTGTCCAAAACAACACTGTCATTTTTACGCGAGGAATGGATAAAAGTAGTCTACGGACGTGAAAAGATTTTGAGTAATAAATATTTAGACAAAGGCGTTCAGGTAGAAAGTGACAGTCTTGACTTGGTGAAAGAAGTCACTGGAGAAAAATACTTCAAAAATCAAAAAGAGCTTTCCAATGAGCATATTATCGGTATCCCTGATGTTATTGAGAAAGAGGAAATTATAGACATCAAATCTTCATGGGATATATGGACGTTTGCATCTGTGGATGAAAAGAAAGCAAAAAATGACTATTACGGTCAAATATTAGGTTACATGATGCTTCTAGGGGTAAAAAAAGCTCGTCTGATGTACTGTCTGGTCAATACCCCTGAGGAAATTATCAATGACGAGATGTATAAAGCCTCCTATAAAAATCCTGAATTGAGTACTTCTAATGAAGCGGCAAAAGAATTTAGAAAAAACTACATCTTTGATGATATACCAGCAAAAGACAGGTTAAAAGTCTTTGAATTTGAGTACGACGAGGAAGTTGCTGACAAGTTAATAAATCGTATCATTGCATCTCGTTATGTGATGAACACGATGAGTCTATAAAGGAGGTGAATAAATATGAAAACTAAAATACAAATAAGATCAGTCATGGGTTCACTTCGTTTCGAATATGAGACAGAAGACAATTCGTGGAAAAAGACGGTTGAGGAAGCTGTTAGGCGTGGTGCAGACCTGAGTGATGCAGACCTGAGTGATGTAAACCTGAGTGATGCAGACCTGAGTGGTGCAGACCTGAGTGATGTAAACCTGAGTGATGCAGACCTGAGTGATGTAAACCTGAGTGATGCAGACCTGAGTGGTGCAGACCTGAGTGATGTAAACCTGAGTGATGCAGACCTGAGTGGTGCAGACCTGCGTGGTGCAGACCTGAGTGATGCAGACCTGAGTGATGTAAACCTGAGTGATGCAGACCTGAGTGGTGCAGACCTGCGTGGTGCAGACCTGCGTGATGTAAACCTGAGTGATGCAGACCTGAGTGGTGCAGACCTGAGTGGTGCAGAGTTTTATAAAGCACTCTTCTATGGGAGAGGTGGTCACAGAAAACTTAAGAAAGAGCAGGTAACAGATTTCCTTGCTGCCTTAGGTTTTGAGGCTGAAGGACAGGATGCGGAACCAGCACAAGACCAAGAAGAACCAAAAAAGGAACCTGAAGATATCAGAATCGAGGAACTTACCGTGAATGGTAAGAAGTATCGTCTGGTTGATTAACCAGAAAGCGGGGTGCGCATGCTGAACGCACGGATACGGCCGAAAGGCAGAGAGAAATTTGAGCGTATATGAAATTAAATAGACAACAAACAAAAGTATTATTGTTACTCAGGACAGCTGGAGCGAAGGGCATAAACTCTTACGATCTGCGTTTTAAGTTCCATCTTATTCAAGCCCCCGTTAGAATACTCGAGTTAAAAAACATGGGGTTTAGTATAGTTAGCCCACGAAAAAGCAACGGGTCTGTCGACTACATTCTAATATCAGAGCCAGGTCACATTGATCTGTGGGTTGAAAAAGTGGAGAGAGAACAACAACAAGAGAGAGTCAAATATATCTTCAACGAAGACAAGGGAACTGCATATCAGATTTTTGCGCCGAAACAAGCGACGCAGCTTAACCTATTATGAAAGACCGAATCGTATACCCACAACTATGGTTAGATGAGAAATTTGCAGGGTGTTCTATCCCTACAAAGCTCCTCTTTATGTATCTCATTACCAACTTACAGCTTGGACTTTCTAAGTATCTACATATTACTGATAGACAAATACTCTTTGATACTGGCCTAACACCTGCCCAATTAACTGCAGGCAAAAAAGAATTAATTGAACTCAAGTGGATATTCTTTACGGAAAACTGGGTTTATCACAATCATAAGTGTGCCTACACGGACTATTCAGGACAAGAAAGAGTAATGAACGCAAAAGAGAGAGAAGTTGCGTCAGTTCCTACAAAAATAAGGGAGTATTTTAATAAATTAACACGTGATATTGAAGAGGTTGCCAACCCCTTACAAACTAGTCAAGACAGGGTTACCAACCCTGCAGAAACCAAGAACCAAGAATTAGAAACCAAAGGGGTTGTTAAGGGGGGGAAAGTCGACATAGGAGAGTTTTTACAGAGCCCACCTGATGAGATTTTAGAAAAATTTAGTAAAAAGTTTAAGGCGACGAGGGATCAAGTGAAAAAGAAGGCTGAAGATATGTACTGGTGGTGGCGTGGCTTGTCTGTGGCTAGAAGAAAGGGATATTCAGACCCTGAGGCAATACTGCGAAATGCATTGAAAAAAGATTTTGGGGAAAGGAGTCATGAGTCTTCTCTGCTGCGGGCTACGGTAATACAAGATGTTCAGCAGACCCCTGAGGAAAAACTAAAAGCAGATGAGGCAAGGAAGAAGTTACAAGAAAAATTGCAAGAAATGCACGTCATTAAGTCTATGGATGGAAGGAGGTGAGGAAAAGATGGCTAAAAAAATTGTTACAAAAAAGAAGGCAATGAAGAAGGAGCTGGTTAGGGTGCTAGTAGTGGTTCACAACGGTTACACTACATTCTCGTCAGAGAAAGAGTATCTTACATGGTTAAAAAAAGATAATAACCATGTGTATGTTGTGTCAGCATACATGGTTGATCGTGAGATAAAGATGGATGTGAAGATGGATATCTCACTTTCATAAGTTTGCAGATTGCGGTGTGTCACCCACGGGGTGGCATATCGGAGTTCGCAAAACAAACCTACAAAAATATGAAATGTTATTTTGACAACTGTGAAAGACAAGCAAAAGAGGATATGTTTTTCTGTTCTGAGGAGCACAAGGTTGCTTATGGCGAGAAATACTATCCCTCTAATAAAAAGGATAAGTTTCTACGGGCACAAGAGAGAATACAGGAAATCATTGTAGAGAAGCGAATGTCGAGAAAGGGGATTGTTTCTTGAGGCGGTAGTGTGGATGAGGTGCATAACGTGGAGTTGTATGCCTATATAACTTTGGCCTAGATTTCACCGACGCTACCACCTGAGGAAATAACCAAAACTATATGAGTCAAAAATTAGTAAAACTAATACGTCAGTTTGCAAAATACAGGGGTATACCTTATAGAGTGGCAAAGAAGGTTTGGGATAGGTCTCCCAGAGAGGAGCAGATTAGATTGATTCCTGAGTTGAAAAGAGCTATTGAAGTAGGAAAAGATGCAGAAAAGAAAGAAGGAGAGTGTGAGAACTGTGGCAACCTATTCCCCTCTAAGTTTATTGCTACAACAAGTGTTGCCGATCCACACTGCCCAAAGTGTGGGAGTCCAATATTTAAGGAGGAAAAAGAAGAGTGACCAAACAAAAAATAATCACTCGAACGAAGTTTTGGCAAGATAAATTTGGTCTACAAAACTGGGATATAAGTATCTATTTTGATAAATTCGGCGTGAGCGATGATGTCAAATTCCCTGCTATCGCAGAGACAAATGCGCACCCAACATATCTTCTAGCTACGATTAGCTTCGACAAAGACCACCTCGATGAAGTAACGGAACATACCATCATCCATGAATTGCTTCATATTATTCTTGGAGAGATCCATAGCTATATTATTACAAGCCCAAAAGAGCTACTCAAGAATGGAAATCACGCACAGAATCATATTGAAAAGACAATATCTGTTATTGAGAGGATAATTTCTCGGCTAATAAAAATATGATGCAACCAATACTTAAACTATTTTTCCGTATCAACAAAGGGTACGGGGATATTAACCAACTACAGTTGGATATCATGAAAGTTGTCGATGGGTGGGTAAGGAAGAAAAAAACACCAGTCCCACACAAATATATTATGGCAGAAATATCAAACACAAAGCACATCGGAGATACAACAATAAAGTCAGCAATCAGAGTGCTGGTTCAGAAAGGGTACATGCGAAAGGCTATTGTGACGAGTAATAAGACATTCTATGTACAACTGAGAGGAATATGATAAAAGTACACGATAAAATTTATGTGGGAGACTCAAGAATAGCGAGGGCATTGCCTAGCTCAAATTGGTCCTTTGTGAATGTGTCTAGTAAGTACCACTACGAACTACATGGTTGGCAAAAAGGGTTCAAGTATGCAGATGATCCATGTTACATCACGTGCGAAAAGGATAATTTTATGTCTGTTAATTGGATAGATGCCAGTGCTCAGTTTTATGATTGGCAAGGGAAAGGTGTTGAAACTTTTATAAAAGTTCTTGATTTTATTGAGAAACAAGACAAGCAGGTATACATATTCTGTGACAAAGGACACTCTCGAAGTCCAAGTGTGGCATTACTCTATCTCTCAAAGAGACTCCGTGTAATACCTTCTGATAGCTTTGAAGCAGCCAAGGAAGAGTTTTTGAAGCTCTACCCTATGTATGAGCCGGGTGGCATTAAAGACTTTATTACTAGCCACTGGGAGGAGATAGTATGACGAAAAATGTAATATGGAAATATAAATATGGTTATGCTTTGCTACCTGTAAGACGAGAGTGTAAACCAGAGGGCAGGATTGTTTTGTTTGGGAAAACTTTGTCAGTAGAAGAAACTAGGGCGTATTGTAATACATTACAACAGACACGATACACATAAATGGTAAGTATATGGTATTAGAATATAAAATTAAGAAGGGTTATTCGTACGATGAGGGTGTAAATAAGTCGTGTGATGATTCACGAAGAGCACTTCAGAATATATTTGTGGAAGTAGTAAGAATATCTATGCCACGAATGGTGTGGATTGCGTGGCTACTCACTAGGGTATATAAGAAAAAAGTTGGAGAAACATATATTAGATACACTTTTCCACTATTATAGATCCCTTTTATATCTGCGTATCTATAGGACTGTAAAAATATAGGGGTCTTTACGAACTTATTTCGTGTTCTGGTTTGCCTGTAACCAAGCACTAACCCACGCGCTCACAATCTTTAGACCGCTTCTACCTAAGACATACGAGACTACGGCACCACCGATTATAAGAATATCCCATGTTGTGAAATGGCATTGTGCTTGAATGTTATTCCATAAAATAGCACCAACACCAAAGAGTGTTACATAGAGTTCAGATGTTTTATATCCGGGTTTTATCATTAAAATCACCACCTTTCTAATTTAGATGAAATAATCGTCTTAATACTTCTTGTACAAGAAGTATTGTATTTACTGTTTTGTATGATGTCCCCGACAGCCCTGTTACCTTTCCTTGTAACGCCGTTATTTGATCCTGTAGACCTTTTCTATCTTCTATCGCCTGGTCTCGCTCTTTTTGGCACTCTGGTAGTTGTTGTGCTAAAAGTGTTTGCTGTTGTACCTGCATCTTAAGACCATTGATCTGTCCGTCTGCTGTTGAAAGAGAGGTATTGAGCCCTGCAATCTGAGCATTCTTGTCTTTGATGATTTGGTTGAGACTATCAATAGTGTCCTGCATCCCTTTAATCTTGCTATCAATATCCATTGAACTGTTATACCCATCGGAAACAAATGCATCATACTTCCCTGCCTTTCCGACTATCTCTTCATACTTTGTCTGCCATTCTGGAGTATTTGGAACCAGACAATCAGAGGTTGTTGTGGGTAGATTTTTTGGTATAAGCCAACCAATAACCCCGTTATAGTTCGGATGCGCCATGACTTCGCATGCACCGTTCGGGTCATCGGAACGAGTGTCATTTTGTTCAAATAGGATGATTATTGTTCCAGTCGAGAAAACGACAATGCCTGTATGGCCTACCCCGTTACCCCACGTACCATCATATACAAGAACTGCGCCTGCTGGTGGATATTGGGCGAGATTATTTGGATCGTTGTAGACGATAGTGAAGTAATTTTTATCTGCATTATCAAGAAGGTCTTTTGCATTTCCCCATTCGTGAGGGATGTTAAGCGTATCCATCCAAAGGGAAACTAACCCTACACATTGACCTCTGTTTTGGTCTGTGTTGCCGACTCCTGTTTTACCAAGATATTGGTTTATAAATGTAATAAGTTCTTCCATACTAACGATGTAATATGCCTATGCTTGTCAAAGCATTCGGAATGAGTGCTTGTAAAAGCCCTGCTAGGATAAGGAATATTGCCGTAATAACGCCAAACCTTGCAGTTAGATTAGATATCCTTCTCTCATCATCTTCTACTCTCTGCATAAGACCAGGTTGACCATTCCCATTGATTGCCTTGTTGATGGTATAGATATCCTTCTGAATACCACTAAGTGATGCCCTCATTGTCTCTAGTTTTGCATCAAAGAGCTTCTCTAACAAATCAACTTGTACTTGTTTTACTTCCGCCATAATTTTTTTCATATTTTATTTGCTTTTTGGGCAATGATATGTTCGTTTATCAGCTCTGCAGTGAATCTTGTGATGGCGTCCTGATCGGTAAAGATGGTCTGCGTATTGTTTTGTGCCTTATACCCTACTCCTCCCGCTTTATCTTTGACAACAAAAGTTCCCTCACCAGAGTTAGACCAGTTTGTTGATCCTTCTCCCCCAACCTTTCCGTCCGCGACAAACCCCTTCGTGTGGCTTATCTGATGTGTCGCTGACTGACCGACAACAAAATGACTATTAAACAGACTTAAGTTCTGTTTTTGGTCTGCATCAAGCAACATCTTTTCATGAAATCCTCCTGCTTGAGACTTATCTAGTGTGATAAGCACCGTGATGGTCGGATCAAGCACTTTCTGCATGATGATTTGGTTCAGCTCGTCATCATCAAACCCAAACATATTCAGATACAGTGAGGTAGTCACACGGGATAACACATACTTCAGTACTTCATGTACATTGTCACGACCGACAAAATATAAAAACCAATCTCCACTGAAGGTAGAATCATATTTACCCTCTTTGGTAAATTGAGCTAAATCTAATAATGTAAAATCTCTGAGACTATTTATTTGGTTCATATATATTTAGGCTCCTTTCTGACGTAAGTTGTTCGATCTCTGTGAGCCGTATCTCATCTTGCATATTTCCAACCTAACAACATTTTTTGAACCAAGGCAAATAGTCTACATTAGATGAGATATTTTGCTACTCTTCTTTTATACAGAAAGGTGGTGATCTCTATGGCAAGCGCAAAACAGAAAGCAGCACGCGAAAAGTTCAAAAAAATGGTACAGGCGAAAGCAGCCAAAAAATCAGGCACAGCCAAAAAGGCAATGCCAATGAAAAAAGCGTCTACTACTGCAACAAATGGCAAGGGGAAGATGCCAATGGTTAATGGAAAGCCGGCATTCTTGGCCAAGAAGGGCAAAAAGAAGATGTAAAAATTTTCGACAAGCTAGGAGCTAAGGCCTAGTTTGCCAATACTCTTTACAGACGAAATAATTTGCTAACCTATGTGTAATGGTTTACACATTTTTACTCTATCAAGTTGATGGGAATCTGCTTTCTATAGCCCAACGTATTAAAGAAGAAGGCCACCATATCTATTTCTATAAACAGAAGGGCATGGAGAAAGGCCGCGAGGATACAGGGAAGGGCATTTTTAACAAAGAGGAGATTACCAATGATGCGTGGGAGGTTATTAATAAGACACCAAAGGATAAGCTCATTGTTATTTTAGACGACAATGGGGAGGGAGATATGGCCGACTTTCTAAGAAACAACGGCTATATGGTCATTGGTGGTTCTGCATGGGCTGACAAGATCGAGTATGAGAGGAGTTTGGGGCTAGACCTCATGGAGCAAACAGGCCTCGATGTGCCCTATGAGAAGAATTTTTTGAAAATTGATGATGGGATAGCATTTCTTAAAAAAGAGCCAGAGGATGCCAGATATGTGTTTAAGCCTGAAGGCGAAGAATTTGCTGGTTCTGCTAAGACCTATACGGCAAAAAACAGAAAAGATTTAATTGATTATCTCACATGGATCAAAGAAGATTGCCTCAGTAAGCACTATACAGTGTCAAAGTTCGTCTTGCAGGAGTTTGTAGAAGGTATCGAAGGAGATTTTGAAGGCTGGTTTAATGGTAAAGTCTTTTTAGAGGATACGTGTGTACTAGACATTGAGGAGAAGAAGTCTGGGGACGGTAACAAGGGTGAGGCTGTTGGTTGTATGGGGAATATTGTCATTAACTTCCCCAAAAGCAGGTACTTTGATAAATACATTAAACCACTAGAGAAAAAACTGGCAGAAGTTGGGTACATAGGCTCTATTTCCATCAATAACATATTTGCGAAAGCTGAGGGTAATGAGCACAAAAAAAAGAAATATATTGCTGGTGAGCCATACGGGATCGAATATACTCCACGCATGGGATGGGATGCTCACCTATCTGAGCTCGCACTTATTAAGTACACAGGCGGTAAGATATCTGACTTCTATATTGCTCTAGCAAAACATCAACAATATAAGATACCGACATACCTAGCTGCATGTGGTGTACGCGTCTATACAGGGAGTATCTCACTAAAAAAGGACGACGTTGCAGGAAGGTACTTTAGCTTTGATGAGGAAGTAGAACCGTATCTATGGCTCTATAGTGCCTCTAAAACAAAGGCGGGGTATGCGATTGAAGATAATCCCGTTATGCTCGTAAATACTGTTTCTAAGTCCATTCAGGACGCTGTAGATGAGTGCTACGATATCCTCAAGGAGCATGTGGCTGTACCAGACGCATATTATAGAAAAGAAATAGGGCAAAGAGCCGAAGAGGTAGTCTCATTTTTAGCAAAATATGGATGGATTGGTGTAAAAAAACAGCAACCGAATGAGGTTGATACACAACCAGAGGTAAGTGAGCAAAAAAGCATACCAGAACAGCTACAGGAAGCGAAGGATGATAATACAAAACTTATGCTTTTAAGAACTGCCAGCGAACAGATGGGGAGTAAGTTTGATTCATTCTTGAGAGACATGTTGAGGAAGAAAATTATAGACAGAAACACAATACACCTCATGAGAACACAACAGCTACTTAGTTAAGTTTGCGGTTTCCTTACGCTTGAGGTAAAATTTAGGCTAAGGAATAATGGGAGACTTATTTAATTCAATTTTCCACGGAATTATAGCAGCTATCATACTGCCAATATCTATTTTTTGGCCTCATCCTGCTACCCCTGCACAGATACATATACAACAAGTAGTTAAAACCACAGTTTCGCCGATAAGTTCTCCAACGCCTACTCAAGAGCCTATGCCAACAACAAAGCCTATACACAAGGCAATTTTGTATACATATCCTACAGATATACCAACTGTTTTAATCCAAGATCCTACGCCAACTCAGGCAGTAGATAATTCCCAGTTTAAACAACAGATATCTAATGTTATTAGCAGTTACAACAATCAAATCCAACAGGCGAAATTACAAGCACAGCAATTATGTGTTGACCAGACTAACCAGATAGACCAGAAATATAATCCAAAAATACAAGCAGTTCAACAACAAATAAGCACATTAAATCAACAAGAAAACTCCACATGCCCTGATGGTTTATTATCAGAGGCTTGCCAGGTTGGATCGAACTATACACAAATACAATACATACAAGGACAAATAAATTCACTTACTAGTGAAATTTCTAGTCTACAACAAGAAGAAAATCAGGAGAAGAATGCGCTACCATGTCAGTATTCCTACTCTCAAACTCAACCAACCCCTATACAAATCTACATTAAGCAAAACTTGCCTACCGTACTCAACATTCAATCTGATCCTGGTACGAATGGATATTTAATTTGGGGAGAAAACGGAACATATGTACATGTCCAGCCCAATGGACTAGGAGGATATACCGTATGGTAAAAAACATGAGAGGAAAACTTATTGAATGGACAGGCGAAACCATAGCAAGGATGATAATACTTGGATTGGTCATTACGCTTATAATGGGTGTATGGTACGAAGCCTGTCCGCTACTAAACGTTTGTGGAGTATATTTCTCCCACTAATATTTCTATTGAGAGCTATTGATTATTTGTTGGATTGTTAGGTTCTTTCTCTGTTTTAGAGCTTTGTACTTGAATCCATAACTCCTAAATATTTTTGTTTTTATAGCTGTCTCTAATTTCGCTGTATCTGCGGCCTGTTGCTCTGGTGTCGAATCTTGGAATGCCTTACTATTTTGAAGTCTAGGCAGGTTTCTTAACAACTCAGCGTTATATTTTTTGTTTGCATCACTTAGCGCAGTCGATCCCCTAACCTTTACAAATTGTGCATACTCTTTACTTTTTGATGTTGCCCAGTCTTCTGTAGTAACCTTGGTATTTTTTGCATTCAGATCTGCCTGTTTCACCTGCTGATCTGTTTGGACACCTGTCGCTCCGAAAAATAGTCTTTGTGGAGAATTATCCTTTGTTAGATTTTGGATAGACGTAGGAGTTAGTCTTCCTGTTATTAGACCACCTAGATACTTGCCTAGTCCCTTTTTGAAGCTAGGGTTTGTGATGGCGTTTACTATACTGTTTATTTCACTAATCGCAGTATTCTTTATTCCCTCTGTTGAACCTGCAACATATTGTGCTACTGTGTCCGTTATATTTTGCCCTGATTTCCCTTTTTGCTTAACCATCATCATGCCAGCGAGAGCCGGACTAAAAGCTGCAATATATTCTGTATTTATCCAAATATCCCCAATTCTGACAAAGTGACTACCGTAATTATCAGATCTGAAGTCGCTGCTAGATAGTTGGTTCGCTATAAGTGCTGCCGCTCCAAGAGTACCAAGTGTCCTTGCCACAGTTTGCACCCCGCGAGCATATTGCCCCATACCCTCGTATTTAGTTGCTAAGTCTGCTGATTGTATCTTTCTAAATCCTTGAGCTATATCCTTTATACCAATGGGGATACCAACACCTGAGTTTTCAATACCATTCCACAGTACATTAGCAGGTATTTTTGCGATAGGAATAATCGTATCTCCTAAATGTGGGACATATCTATTAAGCTCGTTTTTAACAGCGAGAGAGATATTTGCTATCAGAGTATCGTTAGTATTAGTAATTCGCGCACCTTGTTTTTGTGCCTCTGCTCTAACCATCTTCCCTTCTTCTGTCTGTGGCTCAATTTTTGCTGCATCCTTAAATATCTCTGCTGCCCTCTGCTTTGCTATTTCCCCCACTAAACCTTCGTCCTTTGCGATTCTTGATGACATTAAGTTTGTCATATCAAAGAAGGCTTTTTGATAAAATTTTGTAAAAGAAATATTATGCTCAATATTGATGGCAACCTTATTTGATATTTTTGCTGCTTTTCTCGTTAGTACTTCTATACCTTTTGACACTTTATTCCCTGTAACCGTACCTCTTGTATCCTCAAAATTATGTTTCTCTCCGAGCTTAGATGAGTCATCAATAGATGACATAAGAGTTGTATTGTCTCCTGTTTTTCTGAATGTATCCCAAGCTTCTCTATTTGCTTGTTTTACTAAATCATCGTTAAGACCCTTTGCGGATAACGTACCTATTCTCCTTGTAAAATAATCCATTGATGAGTTAACAATCTGCCCCATAGTGGTTTTGATTGGCGTTGCTGGATTAAGCAAAAGATTATTTCTCGCTAAAGTATTTATGTCACCAACAACTGCTTTCGTCGCTGAAATAGGCTTGAGTGATTCTATATAGTTATTTAATTCTCCTCTTAATCTTAAGTATTCGTCACTCACGCCTGACATTTTTGCATTGACATTCTTTACAGCGTCCATTTTTTGCGTAAGATCAAATACTTTTTGCGCTTCTTCTTTCGTGACATGAGTCCCTAGTCTTTTATCTGCCAAATCATTAAGAAATGCCTGATTTTCTTCCGGATTGAAAATTCGCTCTTTTTGCATATTTTGGTAATCTTGTAGTGTTTTTTCAAATGCTGCTTTCCCTTCCTTGCTATATTTTCCTATCTCTCCTAACTTACTTGCCCAATTTTTGATACCTAAAACCCTATTTTTAAGTACAAGTTTTTGCTCAAAAAGAGTATTTACATTTTTTGCGTTTTCCCCTGCATACGGCTCGAGCAATTTAGTCCTTTCTTCAGTGGACATGTTAATAAGATCAGAAATTTTTATATCCTTCTCTTTTAATGCCTTCTTGAAGGCTTCCACTTTATCTGGTAATAAACAAAAATTAGCCATACTAACACTTAATACTATCAAGGAAGTTGTTCCAAGATAGATCCTCCTTAGACAAATGTACCTTATTTATAGCACTTTTGAGAGACGACTTTTGTTTGCTCACTTTGTCGATTCCGCCAGCACTATATATCCTTGACTTCTTTAGGTCTTGAATTTTCGCAGTCGCCGAGTCTTTTTCAATCATTCGAGAGAAACTTACCTCTTGTGCACCTTTAGATATGTTATCTCCGATAAGAGGCGAGTTTGCCATCTCTTGTAGTATATCTGGTGCATTTTTCGGGTTATCTTCAATATACTTTTGCATTGCCGCTAGAAGTGATGATGCTCTTAGTCCATCGGGGAGTGGCTTTTCTCCTCGCAAAACAGCTCTCGCACTATCTACACCAGAATTTATAAGGTCTGCTGCTTTTTGAGCCTGCTCTTTGAATGTGCTCGCTTCATACTTAGCCGTATCACCCAGTCCCTGTGTCAATTTATCTTCAATTGCCTTCGCCTCTATAGTTTTACCCACACTCGATGTCGCACTCCCATGAGATACGTTTATGTTTTGCCCCTGTTGTTCCGCTTTTATACTTTCACGAATAATCTGCTTTGCCTCAGGGTCATTTCTGAGTGGGGAGTTAAGAACTGCCCTTCGTACTTCTGCAGGTGTATATTCACCAGGCTTTAGTATATCCTTTACGGTTTGCGTCTTAGGAGCTGTAGGGGTAAACATCCTCTCTCGTAACTGCCTCAACTTGTCTAGCTTCGCCGGTGTTGGGTTTTTGTTGTAGTCCTGTAGTGCCTTTTGATATTCATTTTGTGCCTTTGATACTTCTAGTGCTTGTTTGCTCGCTGTGTCACTCATAGTAAAACCTTCACCAACTATACTTGATTGTGGATTTTTAGCTTCTAAGAAACCTGCAATTTTAGGGGCTTCTAAAAGTCTTTGCTTCTTTACTGTGGCCAACTCTTGAGCCTTCTCTACGATTGTATTAGCATCATCCACGCCATATTTCTTAATAAGATCAGCTTTTTTGACAGCACTTATTTCTGTGATTCTCCCTAGCCATAATTGTGCCGCAAGAGCAAAAATTTCTCCCACACCCGGCTTTATGTTATCTTTCACTGTTTTTGGTATAGGTAGCGAGTCTATAACCTTATTTGACAGCGCAGTTGATCCTTCTGCCGAGGCTGTGAATGGTAGGGTAATGAGCCTCGAGACTGATCCTAAGACGGGAATATCGTTTGCTCCTGAGAATAGCGCGGATATAGGAGAAAAAATTATTCCTGCCGTACCTGACACAGCTTGTAATCCCTTCCCAACCTTCTTTGACGTTGCTTGTTTTGTATTAAGAGAAGAGAAAAAGTCTGTTACTTTCTGCCACTGAGCGGTATCGCTTTTTAGCGCGCTCATAGCATCAGAGATAGCCTTTTTGGGGTTAGATTTGAGGGAAAGAGGATCAGACACGAGTTGATCTATCCCCTTAACGGTTTCAGAGGTATTTATACTTTTCATCAACTGTTGAGTTTTCTTTACCGACTGAGCTTCTTGCCTTAGTGACTTTGGTGTAACCTGCATTTTTGCAGAGGGAGTTTGTGATGGAGTGGTGAAGTCTAGCTTTAACCCACTTGGTAAAGTAGTGGGGGTCAACTTATCTGCTGATTGAGTGGGGTTAAATCCTTTCAGTGGGTTTGGAGTAAGATCATTTTTAATCGTTCTCCCTATACTACCAAAGAAGTTCCCTATATTTTGTTCTGCCGACTGTATAAAATTGGGCTTTTGTGCAGGTTTTTGCCTTGGGGCTGCAACAGGGATAGGTTTTACTCGTGAATAAAAACCCTGAATAACATCTCCATTCGCACTCTGGCCTCGAGAAGACCCTATGTTTGCATAGAATGATTCAACAGTATTATCCATAACATATTAGTTCCCCAACACTGCTCGTATTTGTTGTGGCGTCCAGTTGTTATTGATATATGTTTCTGCGTTAGGATATTGAAGTAGCAGCTCTCTCACTAAGTCCTCTGGTGAAATTTGAGCTTGGCGATCCTTATTGGATAGATAGTCATTAATAACCTGACCTACTGCCTCATTCTGTGTCGTCGTAGTATCTTTTGGAGTCGTACTACCTCCTGTGACGCCAGGAATTGTAACATCTCGTATAATATTTCCTGTATTTGCATCAATGAGGGTAACCCCATGATCTGTAGTAACCATTTGTATATTAACATCTGCTGCCTGAGATTTTGTTACTGCCTCCTGAATGACCGAGGTCGGTAATCCTGTCGATGATGAGATTGTGGCTATATCGCTAGTCGATAGGCTACCTAAGAGTCCACTTGAGAGGAGAGTATTAAATTGGCCTAGTGCCTCCTGCTTTTGTTGATCGTTTATATTGTACTGTTGTGTCGCAAGACCGACTTGATTATTTATGTCAGTTGTTTTTGACGTAATCTCTCCTAGTATAGTGTTCTTCTCGTTAGTAAGGGCATCAATTTCATTTTGCGCATCTGTATTTATCTTCGATTGTCGCCCAACCCTATTTGCCTCAGATAGGAATGGATTTTCATTATTATTGCTTATAGCATCTCCTTGTTGTTTGGTAAGGGTATCAATTTGAGCTTGAATTGCATCTGCCTTTGTCTGTAAATCTGGTATCCCTGCCTGTGTAGTCAGGGTAGAGTACAGGGATGGAAGATTAAGACCCCCGTTATTCCCATTTGGATTAAAGAGACTAGAGATATTTGGTGTTGTCCCACTTGGATTTGATGGTGACGATGGACTAGGTGCACTAGCTTGTGGCACCGCTGAAAGACCCATATTTTGCCTTTTTTGGTTGACATAGGTAAGGTTATCTGGGTTTGTTTTCGCTATAACATCAGCAGACACCGCCTGCCCTGCTCCGACTTGGTCGCTTTGTGAGCTAATAACACCTGGGTCAGAGAGGGTGCCATTAAAAAATTGTTGGGCATCATACCATCCACCATTATTTGCCTGTATGGTTTGCCCATTATCGAGTTGAATTGTATTACCAGATAGTACTTTTGCCATAATTAATCTTTGACGACTATGTTAAAGCCTCCTTTTTCTGTTGCTTGTGTTGCACCAGCGAAATAGTCTGGAATCCTAAACATAGGATGGTCAAGTCGTTGGTCATTCTGTTTGTCCTCGCTAATTTTGCTAAAGATAAGAGACAGAATAGCTTTCGCCTCCTCATTCTCAACTAAGGCGACATTTTTACCCTCAGCTATTGCTTGACAAATCGAGAGTGCTTGTTTGGCTATAGCCTCATTACCTAGAGGGTCTACATTTGAGAATATAGTTGTATCAGTAGTAAGCACGAGCGGTGTAACCTGTTGGTATCCCCAAACGCTAATATCATTACTGCCGTTAGTGTTTAGTACAGGAAAGAGGAAGAATTGTGTCCAGTAGTTCGCAAATATCTGTTCGTCGGTGTCTGTTGGGTTATTTTGAATCCAATCAAGATAGTCCTCAAAGTCTTTACGCCTATATACAGGATCATCTAATCCTGCAACCTCAACGCGAAATATACTTTCAGGCTGAAAAGTGGGCGGGTAGTCATAATTTGGGACTCCTGCTTTACTACTGGTAGTTTTGGCAGCCTTTAGTGCAGGCCACTTAAAAAGTCTTCCTGCCCATGCGTAGGAATTATTTATTTCCCTCTGAATAATGGTTGGGGTAATAAGGGGACTTACACTAGTCGAATTAGAACGTGCTTGAACCTCATCAATAATGTCCTGAAATGTCGTGATAAATGACGTACTACTCATGAGGACACAGTAGCAAAAAAATTCATCCTGCAAGCCCTTGCTATAATCCTAGGTTATTTTTGAATATTTTATAGTAAAAGTTGAATGTTTTTACTGTCCCAACAGCATTTGCTTGATAATATTCCTTGAGATATAGGTTAGTAGCGTCTGCATAGACAAACGCCGCAATATCTTTATTAGGTGTCCCAATAGTGGACTGGCCAAGATAGTAGGGGGATACTGCATAGCCATTGGTGATTATAGTCCCAATATCATTAATAAAACCAATAAAGAAAGGAACGTAGCCAAGATTATGAGGAATTACCTGTACTGTAGTATTACTCACAGTCATAGAATAGACATTAGACGTAAAGTATTTGAGAGTAGGAAAGTATGAGTGAAAATTAAAATTGTCCGGGTTCGTCTCTCCAATTACGCTTTTCCCCGGTGCTGCAACAGCGAGAGCATACGAGCTTGGTGTTATCATACCAGACTGCCCTGTGCCATAGATGACATACGAAATAGAGACCATCACGCTTGAACTGCCAAAATTATAAAAATAGAAGTTTGTGCCATCCATTGCGGTTGAAATTGCCCCGTACGTTTCATCGTAGGAGAAACAGCCGGCATTTCCGGTTAGGATTGTCTTTCCATCTGGGAATTTTATAAATAGGAAGTACTTATATGGCGCAATAACACCTGCGCCGTGGGCGAAAGTCGAGCCTGTAAATCCCCCCGGGCTTATCGTGAGTGATCCAGTACCTTGTTTGAGTATCTTCATGTTATTAAGGTCGGAATGGACAATATAATCGTTTGGATTTTTTGAAGTAAGTGCGTTTACACCCGGTCGCGCGACCTTATAGACCTTGTCACTCTCCGTTATCACGGGGGCAGTGTTATCATTCATGTTGTCGTAGAATATATCGTAGGCAACCTGCACATGCCCTGATGGATGCCCCCCAAAGTTATAAATATAAAGGTTGTTTGTATCCACCGCACATATTTGTTGAGGGACAGAGAACGGATCATATTGATTGTCTAGAATTGACCACACAATGTTATTCTCGTCATAGTAATAAACCACAAAAAAGGGTATATAACCTAAATTATGTGCAACGGTTAAAATAGTAGGGCTTCCGTCTGCAATAACAGCCGTCCCCGTGAGTTTTCGTTTGATAAGTACATTATCATCGTTCGCATAGACGGCGAAATGATCGGGGTTTGTGTCTGTCTGAGCATTATATCCGGGAAGCGCAATATTTGTGACAAGTTGCATATTAGCTTGGGTCGCCAATAACGATTGATGGCAGACCATTATTAAAAATAACTATTCTTCCCCCACCGTTGTTACCCTTGCCAATAATAATGTCGCTATCGCCGGCTATAAGGCTTCCTGCTTGCAAATTTCCCATGAATGTCGCATCGCCTGTATTAGCATCTATCGCGAAGGTTGTCTCGTTATTCTCATTTACAGCCGATATGCCACTTGGTGTTATGTCAACCTCGCCAGATATACCGTTTTGTTGTTGTCCGATTTGTATACCACCAGATTTGTCAAGCTTGAATGTCCCTTTTATTCTTCGTGATTGTGTATCCAAAGAATCACCGATAGTATGTTGCGCGATAACTGGCTCGGGGAATGATCTTGGTGGCGTCACAGTAGGTGAGAGTTGTGTTTGACTAGCGCTTGCTGGTTGCACTTGCTCAATAGTCGTCTGGTCAGAAGGGAATGGCTGATCTATTATTGTGTCTGGGAAAAGTGTTGTCATATTAGATAAAGAATATTTCTGCCTTGTAAACCTCAGGGCTAGTTCCTCCACTAGGGGTGAGAACTAACTGTAGTTCAAAAATTTCACCAATAGCTCCTATGAGAAAAACAGCCTCGGTTCCATTCGTAAGGTTAAATGTGGTGACGTTCCCTGCCATGTATGCCTGTTGGAACGACCCTTGCTTATCGGTACGATAGTAGCAGGTGATCGTACAACCAGATGGCAATTTTGAGGTTTTAAGTTTGACCTTTGTCCAAAGAGTGGGGACACTCGGTGGTTTCACTGGTGCTTTCAGGTCGAGACTGTTATACGTAGCGGTTGCATAATTTGTATGGTCAACTTTCTTTACCCCATAGGTAGATCCAACTTTGTATGAGATAAGAAGATCTGTACCAACAAGCTTCACAGAGCTAATAACGTCACAATTTAGCCCATACTCAAGATTCAAGACAAACGGCGCATTCTTATCATCTCTGCCATAGCTATATACACCAGAATAGCCGTTCCCATTACCATATACGCCAAAAAGGGCATACCCCGAATCATTTTCTACGCCGTCGGGGTTTACCTGACCACCGTTAGGGAATGATATTGCCGGCAGGGTAGTGATAAAGTCACTAAAGTAGACATCGCCATCACTTCCTGCCTGTATAAGAGGTACCTCAGTGTCTATCATTGCATTAATACTTGCCGTAGGGATTTTCCCTTTATTTATGTAGTTAAGTGCCTCAGATTGCCACGAAAAATAGTAGGACTTCTGTTCAGATGTTGCTTTCCCAGTACCAGCAATAGCATAATCGCCTCGTTCTATGACGGTTTTTGCTACGTTTCCTTGGATTAAATCAACCGCATCGTCTGTATATGAGTCGTCATACCCAACCATTGCGAGATAATGACCATTACAAATCATTAAATCTCCCTGAGCCTGAGCCATGGTATGCCATGATGCGCTTGTGAGGGTAGTTTTTGGCCACGGATCACCACCATGTCCTGAGGCGTTTACATCAGTCCAAGGGACAGTTGTTGAACCGGGAATTAATTTACGATTTAGCTGTGTCGCAGTAGCCCAATATAAGAATGTTTGACTTGCTATGCCACCACTCAAGAGTGAGCCGGATAGCGTCAGAGTGACTGCAGATTTTGCTAGTGAGACTGAATTGCCGGCAGTTCCGGGTTTTAGTGCGGTTAGTGTAAGTGTATGGTTTGACGAATTTTCCGTTCCAGCACTGACATAGACATTTTGTGGTGTACCTGCGGTATATACTTGGCCAAGGCCTGTAGCACTGTTGTTAATTGCTGAGGCTAAGTTTGCCAGTGAAGCATCAGCATTTGTCCCGATAAGAACCTGCCCTGACGCGCCAGTGAGAGCAGAGACAAAGGTATATACCTGACCGCCTATCGTTACCGTGTCATTAGCAGAGACATTAGTATTGTTACTAGTTATAACACCACTGGCAGCGCCACCGTAGTCGTACCACTCAGCAGCTCCTAGAATGGCTCCATTTGGGTCTGTATAGACAATTGACCATACGCCTGCAGAAGTGCGCTTTAAGACGTGTCCTGAGTCGTCAAAACCGTATGCATTACCGTCTGAGCAATTAACAATAAAGTTAATGAGTGTTGTCCCTACAGGTAGTGTCTCGTCAACGAGTGCAGATTGACAAAAAAGGCTATCTGTTGACCGGCGTATGTTTAGGTTTGCAGAGCCTCCTTTGAAAGCCCCCTTTTGTCCTTTATCGTCGTAGTCAGAGAGGCCACCAATAAAGGTATTTAGGGTATATGACTTGATGATTGGGTCTGCATTTTTAGGCAGGCTATTTTTTTGTACGACACCTTTTGACTTTGCCATACCCGAAGCGTAGCAACAATTTTTATACCCATGTTATTAGTGGTATTTATCTTCCCACTGAGTATTTTGCTTCTGGTACTTATCAGAGTATGTTGTCCCTTGAGAAGTATATTTGTCCCTCCAAGGGAAAACCATGATGTTATTGAGCCACCCACGGACTTTCTCATATAAGGTAATGTTTTCTTTAATGAGGATTAGCTTTAGAACAAGTTTTGTTACTGTCTCCGAGAATATTATCGAGTCAGATATGCGCATAAAAAGTCCTCGAGTAGTTTTTACTGTTTCTAAAAGTGTAACCGTATCCCGTATAGCCTTTGTAGATGCCCTTTTTATCGTTTCAATGAGAGATAGGTGATCTGTAAGATTAACAAAGAAAAGCTTAATTGCTTTCACTGTCTCAGTAAGGCTAACACTATCAGAGATTTTTCTTGAAATCGTTTTGTGGATAGTCTCTACTGGCGTAATGGCATCACTCGTTGTGACATGATAATCCCTTCCTATCTTTGTTTTCAATATGATTGGTTTTATATATGTTCTTCCAAATCTCGCCATACTTACCACCTACTCGCTCTAACTATAGCCTGATTTACTATATTTAAGTAGAAGGGTAGTGAGTTATTATAAAGTGACATTACTTCTGTTGCAGTTAGACCACGGTTAAAGAGTGCCAAATCGTCTATGTCACCACTAAGGAAGTGGGCATCGGTACCAGTTTCACCCTGACAGCCAATCTTACAATAGACCGTTGCATTATATACAGGGTTAATGCTATTTGAGAAGCTTGAGTCCTGCACACCATCAACATAGAGGATGATATGTGTCCCATCCCAAACAGCTGCTATATGATGCCAGTTTCCATCGTTAATAGTTTTTGATCCATGAACGTCAACATAGTCCGTATTTATAGTTAAACCAGTGTTTTTACCAATAAGACAGCGCAAATTCCCACCTGTCATGCCGACCAAAAAGCCAGCGAGGACAGTTGACTGAAAAAGAGACTCAAGAAATCCACAGTCTGCCGCCCCATTGGTTGGGTTAACCCATCCTGCCACAGTAAAGGAACCTGTTGGCTCTAGTGCAGATGCAGAGGGAAGAGTTATTTTCGATGATGATCCGTTTAGACTCGCTCCTTGGCCATATTTCCCATACGATGTGCTATAGGTAATTGATGTGTCTGTACCATTATTTGAACCCTTGGAATCATTGGAATTTCCCTCTAATCGATAATATGCTTGTAGGTTCGCATCTGAGAAGAGGGGTGTTGTATAAAGTTCGGCCATACCATATTTTTATATTTCAAATTTTACGTAAACTAAACCATTTACAGTGGCAGGGAATGTGACTCTAATTCTTAAAAATTTACCCGCTTGCAACACTGGTTCTTCTCCAAGAGGGAATTGTTTATTGTACTGGCTTGTTGGCGCAATAAGTTGTGACCCATCAAGATTTCTTACTGCAGTTATTGTGCCTTCTACGGTTGCTGTGTACCCAGTCGCGCTGACACCAGCGTTGATTAAGGCAGTTAGCGGATCACCTAAATTAAGTGCTGACCCATCAATTCGTGTAATATCGTTTGTGACTGCTGCTGTGACAGTTGCTGCCACGTCTGTCTCGATCAGTTCGACTACTCCCGGTGCTGCTGCTGCGCTTGCATCTCCACTAAATCCCCACTCTTTTATTTTTGCCTGTACACCACTCTTAACCGCGAGTTGTAATAATGTTTTTATAGTCGCATTAGTAGCCACCTTTGAAGGTGCTGCGGTTGTTTGCATTGGTGCGTTTTGAAATAGGTATAACATATTAGCTTTGGATATCGTGCGTGATCTGGAATGTATCTCCATTTACTACGCTGACTACAGAGAAGGTATTGTGTGCAAGGAGTGTGCCACCAGAGGTATTATTATCAAAAATACCTTCCTCTTGTATCCCTTGTGTCCCTGTTACTGTCCATGTTTTTTGCCACTGCGTAGTGTCGTTGGTGTAGGTAGTTGTGATTTGTGAGATAGTCGCTGCGCCTCGTGCAAGCCCACTTGTGGTGATCTCTGCTCCTAGTGCCGTATCTCCTGATGCTGGTGCTGTTCCAGAGGTCCCAACTGCTAGCGCAGTCATTGGTGTTGTTGTTGTGCCACCGATTTGCCCCGAGTACCGTGCATGACCAGTGGCGACAACTAGATTAGGTCTAGTAATAGGGCTTTTTGTGTATATGCCAGTAACGAATGGTATCTGGATATCTCTATTAAAATGTCTCTTAATGAACAACCAGAGCTTATTATCTGCAAATTGAGACTTAACAGACTGATCAATAAGACTTTCTGTAAGATCATTCCCCAACTCTTTAGCCATTTTAATGGTAATCGCGCGAAATGTAGAGCTCTTATACTCAAGAAGCATCTCATCGAAAGTCAGCTCAAACTTAACACCACGATTTATAGCTTCCGTAAAGAGCTTACGGGTATCAATAAGGCGTCTTGTGACTAGCCCTTTAGGATCAATTTTTACTTTTTCAGTAATATGTTTATTCATTTTCCTCTACCTCCATAGCTTCACTTTCCTCTATGTGTTTAACAGCCTTAAAAATGCTTCTCGTTTGTGGATTCCATTCCTCAATTTCTATGGTGTAGAGGACACGAGAATCGTTTACTGAGATATGAACTATCTTCCCTGCGTCTATGTCAGGATCATTTACGTGCTTAATTGTTTGTCCAAGACTAAATTTAGGTGTCATATTATTGTTTTGCTATGATTGTCGGTGTAATCGTGTAACTCGGTGTTGTCCCTCCAAGCGTGAACACAAGACGAACATACTTACCAAATATTGCAGAGGCTTTTTTAAGAAATACTCCTGTTGTAGTATTCATTTGGGTAAAAGAATCACCACTGTCAACCCAGTTTGTGTTGTCGGGAGAATATTGTAATTTACAGTCAAGAGTTGGAGTCGTGCCACTTTCTGCTGTCAAATTGATAAATAATAGAAGTTCGATAAAACTACTTACATCGATAGCGTCTGTGTTATATGCGCCGGCACCAGTTAGTACCTGTGCTTTCATAAAAGCACCTTGATATGTTGGCGTAATTACATCAGTATGTCTTTGTATAAGCATAGTTTCTCCTTAGAAAACTAATTAGGTGAGGCTGTTAGATTGCGAAGAGCTCAGCAAGAGCGGATCGACGAGCATCAACAACCTTCGATCCGAAAATGGTTACACCTTTGTAGTTGAAACCGAATCCACCAATAACGTCTTCTACACCAGTTTCAGTGAATGCCAAAGCATGAGTAATAGCAGACTTATGTCCAGCTAAACAATGATACCCATTTACACCATCTCCGTTTACTAATTCACTTTCGAATACATCAAACCCTGCGACTTTACCAATACGGCCAGATTTAACAACATCTTCATATGCCTGTGGTACGGATGGAGTCATAACACTTGCCTGTAGTAAGTATGCTGAGATCTGTGATGGGATAACTAGCCAGCGATCACTTGCTGGTACTTTTGCTTGGTTTAAAAGTGTTCTCAAATTAACAATATACTGATAGACATTTGATGCAGAAAGTTGCACTGGAGTAACAGCTTCGATTGTGTATGTTGCACCTGCACTAATAGTTCCTCCTGTGTATGCTCCTGTGCCGGTGTCATCAAGATCATCAACGATAGTAATTTGTGTTGCGCTTGTGTATGCAGATATGCGATACCATTTTGTCATTCCAGCAGCCTTAAATCCTCTGCCTACCATTGCAGCAGTAAAAGTTGTGCCCGTTCCAGTAACTACGCCCGTACCTGTTGCAACTGCAACTGTTCCAGTGTTATATACTGTCCCAAGTCTCTGACCTGCTGCCACTTTGGTATATAAACCAAGGTTATAGGTATCAATTGTTTCTTTTAAGGTACTCTCAGATTGAGGGAGAAGTGTGCCTTGTGGGTCTTTAATCCAAGATTGTAGTTTAGCGAGCGACTCGACTTGGAAGTAATACATTTTTCTCTGATTTGTGTTTAATTCCCCAACAGACTCTTGAGGCGTGTCAGGAGAACTTAAAGGAGTTCCTGCATAGTCATGAAGGGAAACTTTTTCAAATGTTAAGATTTCAAGTTTTGTTGCTTTATTCTTGATTTCTCCTTCGTAGTTTTTGTTAGTAATTCGCTCAGTAACAGAATCAGAGAAAAACAGTCTCATGACCTGTTGGGCAAATGCTTCTGCTAGTGTTACTCCGTAATTTTCCATAATCGTTTTGAGATTGGAGTTTTTCTCTCAGTCCGATTATGTCGGGGTAGAAGGTTTAACTTATCTAAGTGTTATGCTGTCAACAAATTTTATACCGTGTCAATAGGGAGATTTGAGGCTAAATAGTGACTTTTATAATTCCTTTTGCTACCAACTCGTTATACTTTTTTTGGTCTGTTTTACGAAGTGTTCCGATCTGCTGTGGGGTGTATCCTGTTTGCTGTGGTTTGATAGGGCCACCACCATTCGGTCGATTAAGCATCGCCCCTTTTTGTGTAGGTGCCTTCGGTGTTTTCTCTACGGTATAGAGGAATGATGCAACGAGGTCTTCAAAATCTAATCCTCGGCGTGATTCTTTCATCGAGAAAGACCTAAACTCTGCTTCATGACCATCAAGCTCTTTATACAGTGGATTTTGTAGCGTCAGTGGGTTGGCAAGGAAGTCATCAACTTTCTTTGCCCAGACGTCTACTTGAGCATTTGCTATGACTGCCTCATGGATCATAGAAAACTTTTTACTAGACGCAAGGGCGTTCTTTGCCATTTTCTTCTCAAAGTCAGTTAAATCATCCCAGTCTTCATACTCTTTACGTAGCTCGTCATCTGTTGGCTCTGGGAGTTGTGCAGCTTGCTCGATTGTCTCTGTAATTTTTCTATTCTTAGAGGCGAGTATTTGAGCTTCTCGTGTTGAATTAGCAAACTTTTCTCTATATGGGTCGTCCGGTGGTGTTTCCACTGGTGGATTGTCAGGATCATCGTCAGGCGCTGGGATTTTAGATTCAGTAGTAGTTCCTACTGGTTGCGTAGATGGTTCTTGTGGTGTCTCTGTGGAAACTGGATCGACTGGGGTCTCTTCAGGTATATCGTTTGTCTCAGTAGGTTGTCCTAGTTTGGAAAGCTGTGCGTCAATTTCTGCTTGTGTAATAACTTTTCTATTATCTGGCATATGTATTTTCTCCGTTCCTTATCTCAAAGGGTTTGGTTATGCTAATACTGCTTCTTTTTCAGCAATTGCTTGCTTCAAATCATCATTTTTCATTTTCTTAGCCGTAGATTCATCTATACTAGGATCGAGTTTAATGAGTTTTGCAACAAGTTCTGTCTTTGTCGGTTCTGGTGCTTGCCCGTCTCCCAATACACTTGCAAATACTCTTTTTTGTTCGTCAGTTAAGTAGTCACGACGTGCGTTTAGAAACTTAATATCATCTTCTATCAACCATGCTGGGTCTTTTTTTAGGATATTTTCTAAATACTCCTGTGCTTCCTTATTCATAATGCTAGGTTGTCAACAATTTTTATACCGTGTCAAGCATTCCTTTTCTTCTTTGCCATTGAGATAGCTATTGCAATTGCTTGCTTCTGTGAAACCGGACGGCGAGGATTGCTTTTTGATAAAGGTGCATGCGCATTACGTCTAACCCCTTCCTTCATGATCTTTGAGACCTTTGCGCTCACTTTTTTGTTTAATGCTTTCTTTTTCATATTTAATATTCCAAACTCATTACAATATCTTCGTATTCTTCCCAGTCAACGCCGAGTTCATGAGCAAGAAGACGCTCTAAAAGCGTTGCAAACTTGTGTTCTTTTCTATATGGAGCTTTAAGATCATCGCCTGGCTCGGCATCCTTAGGATGTAAACCTTTCTTACGTTCTTCTTCGTATTGAACATCAAACTCGCAGATACTTTTCTCCGTAATACCACGCCTTTTTGTTAAATATTGCTCAATTAATTCGTGAATGAGTACAAGAAACTCATAATCATCACCAATTTTAGATATTCTAAACTCGACTAATCCGTCCTCGTTTGTCCAATAGTCGCCAACGGTATCATAGTTCTGCTCTGTATGAGGGATTGTTTTAATACAGATATCCATGATTATTTTTTGAATTTTGTCTTTGCATTTTTAGCAAAAACGAGCTCCCGTTCTTTTTTAACAAGAGCTTTTCTTTTTGATCCAGTCGCACTTTTGACTTGTTTCTTAACCGAAGTTATGCCTGAGTTTACTTTCGAGATGGGTATCTTATTACCCTGCTTCATGTGTAGTTTTGCATGTAATGCACCCTTTTTGATCGTTGATCCATAAAAATTTCCGGTCTTTTTCTTCATGCTAGTAACTCACCCTCTGTGATTTTGGTTCTGTAATAGAACCTTTATTTGATATATTCATCTTCTTTGTTAAACCTTTTGTCGAGGTAGTGGACTTATATACTTTTGCTCCAATTTTTACTTCTTTTGTCTGTTTCCCAGCCGTTGTCTTAACCTTAAAAGTCTTTGTTACTGGCTTAGGTAACTTAAACTTAGATATTTTTGGCTGCTTTACCTTTTTGATAGTTGCTTTCTTTGCCATTATTTCTTTCTTTCTGAGCTGCCAGTGTCTCTATTTGTGCTTCAAGTGCTTTCTTTGCTCTCTCTGGACTTGTAAAAAACGCGTCAAGAAGCATATAGTTTCGCAGTCGTGCCTTGAGCAATATCTGCTTTCTGTTATGTAGTTTCACGAAAAAAAAGTCTATGTATTCTGGTGTATTGATAAGCTCCTGCTCTACTGAGTCCTTCATCGCAAGAACATGATTACGTATATCATCAGGGGTTATAGCACGTGTTTTAAGTTGTTCTAGCCACGTATTAAGTGTGGTTACTTCCTCTTCTGATAGCTCTTCAAAAGAAATGCCAAACTTTTTTAATATTTTGTCGATCATAGTTCTCTCTTAGCAACAATTTTTATACCTTGTCAAAATTATTGTCCTGCTGGAAGCTGCAATTGCTGTTGCTGCTGTACTGGCTGTGTTTGCTGTTGCTGTTGGCCAGCCTGCTGTGCTTTCATCTGGGCTTCTGCCTGTTGATTCTCAAAGTCCATAACTTCCTTCACTTCATCAGGATTGAGGCCAGCAAATGCCAACTCCTTCTTCTTGCGGATGTCTTGGAATGGTTTGTTATTCACAAAGTCCGGTGATACAGCATTCAACTTCTGGATTCTATCCTTTTCCTCTTTATCCTTCTCATCTTTAGTCATAACTTTGACGGTATAGCCATTTTTTGTCTTCCAGTCATTTGGGGATATAGTTTTACTAAACATGGTTCCCTTATATCCTTTCTTCCATACACGAACAGGCTCAAGTTTGTCCTCATTTGCTTCGATGAGTTTGATAAACATAACACCAAATTCTTCCCATGCCGCGTTATAGAAGATAGACATAGAACGTACTCTTTGTTGAGCCTCTTGCAAGACGGCCTGCATTTCTGCCTTAGTCATAGTCTTTTTATTGACAACACCCTGAGCCATATCTGGGGTTGCTGCAGCTTGGTTGGCGAAGTTCATAACGAACTGTAACTCAGGTATAGAATTACCTAGCTCAGGGATTGGCACCTGTTTAATTGTCGTATTTGGATCACCTGGGGCAGGGTACCAACCAAAAGGCTCTGGTTCATATGTCTGTGGTTTATAATCCTCGATAGATGAATCAAAGAAGAACATACTATAGTTTCGCAACACTCTATTTTCAATGATCTGAGAGATCATAATGTTTGCTATCTTATTTGGTGTTCGTACGATATCTCCAAGCCCGTCACTCCAAATGTCTGTGAGCTCTATATCATCAGCCCACGAGTTAAATGGGTTGTGTGTTCTCCAATAGTGATCTTTTGTCTCCCCAATAACGTCTTCTAGCCGTTGCGACGCTAGTTCTTCCATGTCATCGCAGGTTGTCTTGAGATAGTATTCTTCTTGATCAAGGTCTTTGTTATATTGCATGATGTAATGTTCATTTAGTTCAACATAAGTCTCACCAATGATTGGGTTATTGATGTCTGTAACGCCCATGAGTTGCATGCGCCTATTCTTTGCCTCTAAGTTCTTGATATTTTCTTCTGCACGAACCATCCCTCGTGCTGTTGCATAGAAAACTTTGAGCCTAGTCACCGCCTCTTGGTCATACTCGTCATTGTGCTCAATGGTAGAAAGTGGCACGAATATGTGTTGGTGATTCAAATAGCGCGCAGTATTAATCATTGTTGGGTCACAGTATCTGGTAACAAGGACATCTTGCACGTCAATAATGTCTACAATAGGCTTTCCGTTCTCAATGTTGAGCTTCTTGAAGGTTCGACCATAAAGCATCTCTTGTTTTTTATCGACAATGTCCTTAATAACTAGTCGTTGATCTTTGGCGAACATTTCCCAGTATTCGTTATAAAAGACCTCCTTTTGCTTGTCGTTATCGAGGTTCTCAAATACCAAAAGCGGAGGATCATCGGTCTCTTTGAGCGCTGTTTTGATTACAGTTTTTGTCAGTGGTACGACAACAGATTGCCTATTAGTTAGACGGTTGGTGATAACCCTGTTACGGTATAACATGTAGGTCTCTGTCCAGTCGAGATGACGACGTTTTTGCCAATTCTCTGCTTCCTTCTTGTGTTCGGTGAGCGATACTAACTCAGGATTATCAAATGTGATCTCCTCACTAGCGATGGCTGGCTGTGCTGAACTATCCATAATGCCCTCACGCTAGCAACAATTTTTATACATACACAAGTACACCAAAAAACCCTCTTTCGAGGGCTGTTTGGTATGAACGATAAAGGATGTTAGAGAGTCCTTATCCACTCAATAGAAGCAATTATTTTTATACCCTGTCAACCGGGCATACCTTCATAGAGCGACTTAACACCGCCAACTTGTTGCTGTTGGATAAATACCTTTTTAGGTTGTAACTCAAAATAGGCACGCATCATTAACATGTCTGCAAAGTCTGGTGATCGACCCAAAGCTTCTTTGATACTGTCTTTAGACACGATCTGTAGGGGTTGATCGCCTGAGTTTTCTGTTGACTTTATCTGCTGCAATTCTTCGATAATCCATTCCTTTTCTTGTTCAGACAGTGGGGCAGATATGGATACTTCGTGGTTATTTACCTTTTCTGCAAATATAAATTCGCATTGAGATCGTAGGTTACGGTAGTTCTCTTTAATTTCCTTCTTTGTCTTAGGGTCTACTCGCTTGATAGGTGTTGCGTTGCCCACAAACCCCTTAACTCCTTTGAGCGAATCAACTGCACCACCACCAACACCATCATCATCAAGTACGGTATGTGAGTAGGGTATACCACTCTCAATAATCCTAGAACGTGTCTTAGTAATTGTCACATCAATGCCTTGCTTCACGTCCCAAAAGACTTGCTGTAAGTTCCAACCTTGCCATATGCCCTCAACTGTCTTGTCATGCCCATACCTAGCAATATCTCCAGTTAGGTACTTTTCGTTACTTATCTCAACAGTATTAGTAAACATGTCAATAATTGCATCATAGTTAAAGATAGAGTTATTCTCGCCATACTCCCAATCCCCATTTCGTAGCCTTGCACGTAAGGTGGGATCAATGATGGTGTCAAGCTGTTTACCATAGGAGTCTGCCGTGTATGGGTTATCCGTGTAGAGTGCTTTTATAAAAGCATGCCCATCAGGAAGTTTACCCTCTTTGAATGGCTTGTAAAACAAACGGTAGAGCCAATTGTGTGTAGGATTGCAGGTAATAAGTAGCTTAGGAAGTAGGTTGTACTCAGTATTCATCATTCGGCCAATTCTCGTCTTGAGTACATCAAATGCCTTGAAATGTATCTCTCCACCTTCTTCTATCCACCCACCAGTATATTCAAGTGAACCAAATCGCTCGAAGTCGGGGTCTCGTGGCTGATAAGCTAGATCAAGAAGATCAATACGACTACCCTTGGCTGTCCCCTCGACAAACTCAATATAGTGATACTGTCCATTAAAAACCCAATCAGAGTCAGGTATGCTGTGAAATTTAAGAACCCTACGCCATGTTAAGTATGAAGATCCCATCAAACGAGTCAACTCGTTTCTTCCAATAAACCACTTAGTGCCCGGATAGCGATAACACATCAATAGAAGCCACTCACACCCTAACCATGTCTTGCCACCTCCTGCTGCGCCACCGTACACAAGCAGGCGAGTAACGTCATCAAGTAGCTTTTGATATGCTTTATCTTGTCTTGGGAATGGGCTAATCGTCGGGTAGATTTTCTTCATGGTCTTCCTCCTGCTTTGGTGCATTATAGACAAAGCCTGCAACAACTTGCTTGTCATCTGAGGTTACATCGGACTTATCCTTCCACCCATGTCTATTTGCAATGCCAAACTTCCAGGGGATAGGGCTGAAGTCTTTCCCTTCGCTCATGCCTTTAATACCTCTTCTTTCCCACCACAATAAAGATTTCATTTCTCCTATATGTACGGCGTCAAGAAATTCCTCATGTGCCTTCATCCAATCATAAAGGGTTTGCTTTGAGACACCTATTGAGCCAGCAAATGCTTCCTTACTCAAACCTTCAGCCATGTGTGTAATTATCTCTTCACAATACTTAGGATCGTAGTCTGTGGGACGACCGACATGAGGATTAGATGATGTTCTACCGTTCTTTTTCATAAGAGTTTGGTTCTGAGAATACAGTAGCAAATTATTTAATCTGTCTAGCGTAGAGTAGTGTCGAGGAAGTGAAAGAGTCTATGGTTATACTTAACAGAGAGTATTGCCACGACGATAACGCCAATATTGACTAAAATAAGGACTATATTAGTGATAATTAGTATGTTGTCTATTGCCATACAACACTGGTTCGGGAAATGTATCACAAGTCGTGTAAAATATCAAGTTTAGGTTGTACTGTCACGGTTATCTCCCATTCCCTTTTTGAAAGAAGTCTATACCCAAAGTCAAGTATAAGCTGCACAAAAACCGGGACGCTTGACTTCTTGTCCTCCAAGGGGCTTGCGTAGGCCATAGGTGCAGTATCTTCGAGGGTAGGGTGAGTATATATTTTTGTGCTCTCTATACTACTATGATTAAGAAATTTAGCAATTTGACCATCTGAATACCCTAGTTGCCACAAATATGTGCCACGGGAGTGCCTAAATATATGAGGATATACTGGTTTGTCTATTCCTGCTTTCTTTGCCTTCCATTGGAGAACCTCGGTAAATGTCTTCCTATCTAGTATCTTATGGTGTTCGTTCTCAAATACGCGGTCTCCGTTACGAGGCATAGTAAGGAGGAGATCGTACATGCGTTGTGTGATAGCTAACTCATGGTCTTTCCCGTTTTTGGTATCTCTAAATATAACGTAGGGGATAGGGGAATTGCGTACATCATGCCAAAGGAGCTCTTGAAGCTCGCTAATACGGCATCCTGTGGCAAAAAGGAACTCTATAGCGACCCTGTTCCTGCGACGCTTAATAGCTACCTGTCGCTCATAAGGGTAGGGAGTATCAATTATAGATTGTATCTCCTGAGGCGTAAGGGGTATCTTATCTCCTTTTTGTTCTGAAAAGAATGAATAATCCTTGAGTTCTTCTATGCCTAAAAACCTATCAATATGCTTAGCTACTTTAATATAGTTGTTGAGTGTAGAAGGAGCTGCTCCAGCCTCCTTGCGTTCCTTAATGAATGCGTTGAAGTTATCTCTATTGAATACCTTACCCCTAAACCATCTTTCAATGACAGAAAAACGTGAGTGGTAAACTTCTATATTATGTTTGCCGTCATCTAATTTTTGGTCTATGAATAGGTATGTTGAGAATTTATCCCACATATCTATGTGCAATGTAACGCTATTTCGCATATTTTACAAGAACACACAGTAGGTCAAATGATACCTAGGTCATAAAACGAAAATAGGTACTTGACAAACGGGAAGATATGTGTTTTAATGCGATTAGATCTTCTTTAATTCCTTAATCTCCTAGACGAACGGGCCGAATACCTATATTTTACCGTATTTGAGGTGAGGACACAAGTTCAGCTAGCCTCTGTTTGAGATCTTGTTTACAGTTAAGAGCGTACTTTGATATACTTATCTCAC
>JAEHJW020007630.1_pt1 | contig 35708 bp, 54 predicted proteins | sample 9271431 | NCBI WGS metagenome assembly JAEHJW02 | reverse complement strand
ATAATGCAATATATAGAAAATCAGGATGTTGAGAAAGAAGACGAAGATTTTCGGATAAGTGATTAGCCGAAGTCGGCTTTAGACGAACCTAAAGCTACCGGCTTACAGCCGGTAGTTGTTTACTTTTCAATGGGGCAATGTGTTTAATAAATTCTTTGGCATAGTGATCGTCCAAGTGGTTATAACTAATAAAGACTCTTAATTTTAATTCTTTGCTCATAGCTTGCTCCTACAAAGGGGGTTAAATAAATTAATGTAATAACTGCAACAAAGTAACTGCTTTTAGCATAAGCAAAAGCGGACATTAAACAAAGATTTAATAGCATAGAATAAATTAGAATAAACTTGAAAGATTAAATAAAAAACGCAAAATTTCTTTTAACATTGGAGGTAATATGAAATAACAACAAAACATGGCTTTTATAAGCTTGGTGATTAATAAATAATTAACTAATTTTCATATGCCAACGTATTCAGAAAGTCCGGATTCGATTTTTATCGGAGCCGACTTCCGGGATTACGCGAGTACCCGGGGCATATCCTTCTGGATACGTTGGCAGGGTCGGTTCCGTATATTTTCCACTTTTCACCTCTTTTTGGGGTTCATATCTTGAAAATTAAGGACCACTATTTCAATAACTAAACAAAATTCAGGGAGGTACAATGTCCTTTGCCGAAATTCATATTCAACTAAGACAAATACAGTCTATTATTAGGCAAGCTAAACTACTTTATCAAATACTCTTAAATGTTGAAAAGGACTATGGAATAAAAGATTATATTCTAAGTGAAAATCTAAAAGATATAATCAGTCACCTTACAAAATTAAAAAAATAATACCCACCTCAGACCGGTGGCGGAACCGGTCATTTTTTTTAATCATCATCAACCATCGTAGAGGTAGTAGCAACAACATAACTACCTTCTGACCTTGAACTATTAACGGGGACATTATCTACATAGATAGTTACGACTATATCCCCTTCTATCGATCGATTTTGGGCGATAAGAGAAATAATATTTTTCCCCTTACAAACAAAAGATTTAGACCAAGGTAATTTAACGCCTGAAATTTGTTCTGTGCCTCCGGAGGAATTTGAATAAGTAACAAATGCACTGTAAGCCGAACCGGTTACCGATAATTCAATAATATGATTAGTAGGAGTAATCGATTCATTAACCTTATTTTTAATCATTGTAAATAGAGGAATCGAAAGTAAAATTGCAAAAATTATAGGAATAACGAGATTGATCTTTTTAGAATTGTCCATATTAAACGTCTGGTAAATTTTTAGCAATAATTTGGATACTTTTTTTTAATTGTTTATTCTCGGTTTCCAGCGAATCAACCTTTATTCTAAGAACCTTTATAGTTGAATCTTCATAGGTCACTTTTTTTTCTGTATTCTTATCCCCGGCATCTGCAAATAACCAATTCAAATCGCAACCAAGGTCATAAAGTTTTTTTAATAATGGAGCACCTGGGTCTCTCCGCGCATTCGGGCCGAGGTATTGAGATAAATCGGGTGGTGATTTATCAACAGCCTCTGCGAAAGCCTTTAGACTTCCAAATTTTTTCAATCCAAATTCTTTGATTTTTTCGCCTAAACTCATAGTTAAAAAATAATTATCAATTGATAAAGATTTCGCTTGACAAAGATTTGTCAATTGATTAAGTTAGCAGTGTTAAAAAAATGTAACAAAAATTTAATAAAAAAAACTCCTATGAACAAAACAATTAAAAGAACCAAATATTTGAAACCGGATAGACCAAGACTTGCAAAGGAACTAGGAATATCCCAGCAATATCTCTGTATGATCCTCGCGGGTAAACGCAAGGCATTGAAAATAAAAATACGAATGAACCAATTGCTGGACGGAGAACATAAAGCCGCATGACACAAGAAAAAAATATAAATAATTCGCAAAAACAGCCGGTTATAGAGCAAAAAAAAATGAAGGTCGTTCTCGAAAACGTTAGAACCGGTAAAACTCGTGAAGTTGAAATGACCTGGAATGAAATAGAAGAGTTCATGGATAATTACTCTGACTTTTTTAAAGAACAGATTTCAAACGCATTAACCTCAATCAATCAACTAAATAAAAAGGAACCATCATGAAATATTACGATCCAAACAATGTCGTACTTCGCAACTGGATAATCAATTTAACCGATTTTTTTCCCAGGAAAAATCTTACCTCCGCAAAAATCAATCATAGGCTCAGCATCTGCGGATTTTTCAAGAAGAAACTTTCTTTTTTGAAATCAAAAAAGAACATGTCTGAAAACAAAAACTCAATTCAATATATCAGAGAAAATGCAACTTTAAAACAAAAAGTTGAATTTTTACTGCAGCTTGCTGAAATCCAGCAAGATGAGGTGCGAAACGCGCTTGAAAGAAGAAGACAATCAAGAGAAAAATTTTACAATCTTACCGAGGCTTCAATAGAACAAGATCAGCCCGTTTCAGATCAGCCAAATATTTCTTAAACAATGCATCATATTTATTAGCGGAGTCTTCAATGCTTTCATCAAATAACTTACTATGTAATTCAAATACCATCTGTTTCAACGCATTGAACTCCGCTTCGATTTCAATATCGAGATCATGGGTTCGCTTTCGCATTTCAATAAAAATATCATCCATATCCATAGCGGCACCTTCTTGCTTCTTTGTGATGATTAAAAATAACAAATTAATTTCTTTAAGTCTATTAAAATTAGAGGGAATCTTTTAGATGGATTACGTAACTGATGTTAAAAAAGAAACGCGGATTTTAATCTACGGAAATGAGCTTGATAAAGCGGATGAAACCGGCAAGCAAACCGCGGCATTTCTAAACAAAACACAAGGCTATCTATCCCAGATCATCAATCTCGACTGCACTCATCCAACCCCGCTTGAGGTTGTGGTCCCATTGATGAAAAGACGCAAGAGGTTTAAGCTTCTTGAAAGACTATGCTGGGAGTGCGGCGGCGTGTTTGTCAAGTTGCCAGCCACTAAGATAGCAAAGGGAGATGAATATGACATGGCGAACGACTTTACCCAAAAGTCTACCGATGCGATTAAAGCATTTATGGAATATCTAAAGAAGAATAACCCGGAGGCTTATGAAAAATTCTTTAGCGCAAACCGGGAGCTTATAACCACAGCAGCTTCGATTGAGCACTATGCGACTAAGAAAAACACCGGCCAGGAGGAGTTGTTTTGATGGAAGATGGGAAATGGAACATGGAAGATGGGAGAAAAAAATAATGAGTAACAAATCTAAAATAATTTTACATGCATTACGATTGAACAGGAAACAGATGAGGCGGGAATTATATATGCGAAGACAGCTTGGACGCGCTATCAACGGAGTCCCGCCTTCTGATTTTGAATTGAATTATTCCAAAGAACTTTCGCTTAAGACGCATCGCCGCGAATGGTTCATCCTGCTAATTACCGGAGGTTATAAACGTGCCGAAATTAATTGATAAAGTCCGCGTGGCGGAGATGCTGGGAATAGGCTTTACACAAGCAGAGATTGCTAAGCGGCTTGATTGCAGTGACAGGCAAATCCGCCGAATCCGGAAACGGTTGAATTTAAAGAATTCAACCAAATTGGTTGAATCGGAAGATCATGAGTTTGCCTTAAGAAATTTCTTTCTCTCATTTGAATCAGGAGAGAAGGTTGCGGAAAAATTTGGGTTAACTAGACAGGCGATTTTAAAATAGCATGAATGCATGATTGCATGAATAAAACAACGGAGGGAATATGTTATTGGCTATAGTGTTTTGTTATTTAATCATCAGTGCTTTATCTGCGTTATATGTTTTGCATTTGATGAAGGCGGCGCCGGTTGGTTGGGAAGATGAAAAAGGTTTCCATTACGGCTCGCCTTTTAATCACCATACGTCTGCTTCGAAGGAAGAGGCTGAGGAAAAAATAATTGGCGCTTCGACAAGCTCAGTGCCCAGCAATGATGAAAAATATTTATTAAAAAATAATACGGAGAAAATATAATGGCAGTGCAAAAGAAAAATGAAAATGCTCTAACAATCTTGGACCAGGAGACCGGGCAGTTTGTTGAAGTAACACACGAGACGCAGAGGCTTGCATCTTATGTCCATAATCAAGTGCTGATGGGGGCGTTTATTTCGGCAGTTTCTATCAAAAAAATATTTGATGAGAAACTTTATTTGGGATTGAATTGCGGAAGCAAAGACGAATATTGTTCAACAATGCTTCCGTTTGGTATAAGACAAGCGCAAAGGTTATATCAAATTGCAAACAAATTTGATGCCGTTTCGAAATCTCTTACGGGTAATGGACTTATACAAATCACTTCGGGTGATACTTTAGAAAACACGACATTAATGTCGCATGATCTCAACGCAAATGAATTGGCTCAATTAGGCATGGCAAAACTTTATGAACTTACCAAACTCGAAGATGAAAACATCAAAGATTTGATCAAAGAAGGTAAGACTAAAGTTGCCGATCACGAATTGCTTATCGAGGAAATTAAGGACGCAAGTGCGAAGGAACTTTCTAAAATAATTTCTGAAACAACTAAAAAATATAAATCGAAAATTTCCCAGCTAACCGAAGAGGTTGCGCTTCTTAAGGAAGAAAAAAATTCCATCGAAAAAGATTTTGAGAAACTGCAGGCAAAGAAGGAAGAGATTGATGAGATTGAAATGCAATATGGCCCGACGGCGAGTCTGCTGGCGGATAAGAAAAGAAGATTGAGCAACGCAAGCGCGCTGCTAAATGAGTTTGTTGAAACGTTTGTTAAGGCGGGCGTTACGGATGAAGATCCCGAAAGCATACGCCGGGATGTGCAGGATTTAATCAGACGGATTGACGAAGTACATTCACGCTGTTCAAGTATTTACGATACGGTCATCCTTGAATGATCTGAGCGGCGCCCAGCCGGCGGTGGCGCTTCCCGGCTTTGCTGCGCTTTGCCGCGGCAGGCTAATAACACCGGCATTTTTCATGTTTCTCTCCGTTCCCCGGTTGGTTTGACAGCCGGGGGATTTATAAGGGAAATGGAGTGTTGGAGTAGTGGAATGTTGGAATAAAATATTTAAGAAAATAAAATGGCATCGACAGCACAGATAAAAGCGATACACACTTTAAAATCGAAACTACATCTTGATGATGAAAATTACCGGATGAATCTTTCGCGGTATGGAGTCAATTCAACAACGGATAAGAATTTTTCTTCGAAGATGGCGGGGGATTTTATTAAGCATCTTTCTAAGTCGGTCGCTTCGATACGTTTTTCTGCTGAGGCAGAAAAACACTCAGCGACCGGGGATGTGGCAAAGAAAAAATATTATGGAACCGGAGAGCGCGGGTATCAGCATCATCTTACTCCAATGCAGGCGGAACGGATTTCGATTCTTGAAAATTTATTGCAATGGAATGAATCGGAAGACAGAAGTCAGAAGTCAGAAGACAGCAACAAAAGATTGTTGGGTTTTATTTTTAAGCAGACCGGCAAACAGAAAGCAGTACAAATGCTGATGAATTATGAAGCCGGAAAAGTTATCGTCGGGATGCAGCGCATACTGGCAATCGGAGATCAGGCAAAATATAATGCCTTGAACAAAATGCCAAACAAACAATTAAAAAATTTATTAACTCAATCAGAAACAAAAAACACATGATAGATTTTATGAAGATAAACGCTGAATTGAGTGCCGCACCGAAAGGTGCACGGGGGAAATTAATCGAACAGTATGCGAGCATTTATAATATAAGCAAGCATACAATTTACCGGGAGATTAGGAGAAAAGTTGGACCGAAAAAAACGGTGATACGCGAAAAGAAGATCCCGGAAAATCTGATACATGAAATTGCTAAAATAAAAACACGCGGCATGCTTATCGGGCTGGATGAGAGAGAGCTTGCAACCGATATCTGCATCGAGATTGCTCAAGAGAAGAATTTACCAGGCGCGGAATTACTGAAGCAATCTACGGTGAACCGAAGATTGAATGAGATGGGCTACAGGCAGCGCGATCCGATAGTAAGAGTGGAAGCGGGCTACGCAAACCAGCAGCATCAACTTGATTTTACAAGGTCCAAATATTTTCAGATTTATAAATACGACAATTCGAAATCAGATTATCTTCTAAAAGTTTCCGGCAAATCTCTTTATTACAAAATGGATGACCACAGATTTAGAACATGGATTGTAGGCATTACAGACGCGCACAGCCGTGTAAGCGCCGCAAAAGCTTATGCAGCCACCGGCGAATCTGTTTTACTTGGAATTGAATTTTTGAATTACGCTTACACCCGGGAAGAAGATGAACTGCCGTTAAAATATTTGCCCGAAACTTTAAAGACAGATAACGGAAGCTTTATAAAAGACGCATCCGTTAAAGCGCTCTTAGAAAAATTAGAAATTAAAAGTGAACTTTCCCAGCCATACAAAAAACGCGGCATACAAAAAAGAGAAAGCGGCTGGAAGATGCTATGGCAGCGCTTTGAACTGCCTACGGCAATTAAGATGGGCGAAGGCAAAACAATTTATCTTCAAGAATATAATGAACTGCTTTTTGATTTTATGGTTAAGCTTTTGGAATGGCAGCATCCGTTAAAGAGCTACACGCGCGGGCATGCTTACCTAACAAGCATTGCCGCAAATCCGCCGAGGGAAATTGAAGTCGATCTGAGAGAGGTAATCGCCAAGCCGTGGGAGCGCACCGTTTTGAATACGTGTTTAATCTCGATTAATAATGAGCCGTATCAATGTCCAGCCAACTGGATCGGCAAGCGGGTTAGGGCTTATAAGAATCTGCACGGTGAGGTTGTCGGTGAGTTGATTGAGGAATATTCTAAACCGGTTATTTTGAAGGCGACAAAAGGCTATGTGGAGCTTGGCGATTATGAACACCGCGAGAAGGCTACTTACAGGCAAGCGGTGGAGACGGAAGTGAAAGAAGAAGTGAGAAGTCAGAAGTCAGAAGTCAGCAAAATAAAGTATTTGAAGCCGCGGGTTAAGAAGTTTGAGCCGGTTACGAAGTTTGATGAAGCTATTGCTGAGGAATGTTTTGAAAGCGAATATGAAGCGAAGGTGTACATTGGCAAGAGGCTTGAGGATAGAGGCGAGGGAACATATGAGAGCTATGCGGATGTGTTTGATGAAATGATTACTACTGAAGAAGGAAGAAAGAAAAAATATATAGATGATTTGCTGAGCTATATATTCAACAAGGCAGCGGAAGCTTAAATAATTAAAAATTAAAAATTATTTGAAAGGAAAAGTGTCATGACAATAATAACAAAAGAACTCATTAGAACTGCGAAGGGAAAACATCCCGAGGCGATTACGGAAGTCGAGGCTCTTGATCTATATGCTCAGGATATTTATAAAGAGCTGCAAGCGGATAACAGCAACGCGAATTTCCACGAAGACAATAAAGAAAAAATTGAATTATACCATACGATCAATGTTGTCCGCAAAGCAGAGATTGAGAGATTATATAGCGAAATGTCAAATTATAAAATTAAGGAGTCGGCAAATGGTTAAGAAAGAATTCAGCGGCAAGGTTATGATTAACAGCCGCGGTAATGAAGTGCCGGTTGAGATGGTAAGAAAGGATCATCTTAAACGAGATCGCGTTGTCGATAAGATATTCGGCAAGGCGAAATCTTTTGAAAGCAAAATGAATATTGCCAAAGAAAAAATCTTTGACGACGTAAACAGTTTTCAAAAGTTCTGGAGAAAATATCATAAATCCGAAAAGGTCGAGGATCTAAATAATTTAACTCTTTCGAACTATGCGAACACGAAACGTGTTGTCATTAAGACAAACGATATTATCCAGCTTGATGATACGCGGCAGCTTGCGGAAGCAAAGATAAAAAGCTGCTTAAAAAAATGGGGACAGAATGCTCATCCATTTTTAAAACAAGTTGTTGATGAATTGTTTAAGACGAATAAAGAAGGACTTGTTAACGTAACGGATTTAAGGGCGCTAAAGCAATATGAGATCAACGATCCGGAATGGGTTGAGGCAATGGATCTGCTTAGTAAATCCGAAACGCCCATCGGCAAAAGGCAATATATTATTCTTCAGGAGCGCGTAAATCAAAATGCAAAATGGAAAACTTTGAATTTGAATTTTTCCAGCGCCGGTAAAGAAGAAGAAGTCCAAGTTCAAGAGTAAGTTTAAGTTCAAGAGCAAAAATGGAATTGATTGATGAGATAGTAATTGAATTAAGGAAGCAGCCGCCGGAAGTGGTGTTGATGCTGGCGGCTGTTCTGCTGCATGTTCATAGTCAGTGGAACTGGAAAGAATTAATAAATGAATTAAAACAGATCCCGGATCAAGTCCGGGATGACAACTAAAGGAAGGTGCCAAATGATAGAAATTAGAAAAAGTCTATTAAGACAATTCGGTTTGGAAAAGCAAGGTTTCTTTTGGGATAACACTTGCGAAAATTTTAAGAATGATATTGTTGACGCGATTGAACAAAATCAAATGTTGGTGGTTATCGGCGATAAAGGAATGGGTAAGAATGTTCTGCATACACAGGCGATTGAAGAAAAACAGAAAGATACAATTTTTGTTAATGTTCAAAATTATTATAAAGAGAAGCTGGACATTTCCTCAATCATTAACGCGATGATATATGACCTTTCGAATGAATCGCCGAAAAGAGATCTTGAAGCCAGAAGCCGACAGCTTACAAGAATCGTAGGCGCTAAGCATGTGAATGAGAAAAAGTTTATTTCCGTTTTGATAAACGAAGGACACCGCATACATGCAAATACATTTAGAGCATTAAAGGAATTACGCGAAGCTACTTTCAACGGAATCGGCCCATTGTTCTCTGTTATTATTACCGGGCATCCTGAACTACTGGCGAAGATAGAAAGCAGACAGGAAGTGCTTTGGAGATGTCAAACCTTACAGCTTAACGAAGGCGAAGGCTGGATGAAGATTGACCAACGCATTAAATATATCAAATCGGTTTTTAGAGATGCAATTACAGACGAGGCGAGAAAACGGATAGCAGCTATTTGTAAATCACCTTTACAGATAGTGTACTATGTTGGTTTGAAGATGGAAGAAGCACGCAGAGCCGGAAAGAAAGTGCTGGACGGCGAAGTAATAAAGCCGACTATCCGGGAGCTGAAGGAAGCAATGGATTTTTCGCTTAAAGAAATTGCTGAGGAAGCCGGTATCGGCAGGACAACCGTTCATGATGTTTTGAATAATCCGGATCACCCGCAGTCGGAAATTGTGAGGAAAGCTTTGGAGAAGCTTCAGCAGAAGAGTTCAGGAAGGAAAGTTGAGTTTGGGGAGGCTGTCTGAACTCCCGCAACCCGGGACAGGCTGTGATTCTCAGGATTTAAGGATTAACAGGATTAAAAATTTAGAAGGAAGTGCCAAATGAAAAATATAAAACAAAAAAGGATATGCCGGGTTTGCGGGTGCAGCGATGAGAGCGCATGTTTTAATGAGGACATGGGATTCTGCTGGTGGGTGGAGGATGACCTTTGCTCGCATTGCGATCCGGAAACAATTCAGTTGCAGAAAAGTTTAGACAAGGGAGAAAGTGAAGAAGAATTTTTAAGATCATTAAAAAAGGTTAGCTGATGGTATGTCCGCGCTGCAAGAATATCAAATTTGAGCCGACTCTAGATTGCAATTCACCGTTAAAGGTGCTCGGCAAAGAATCATTTCCGAAATTAAATCTGAGAAGAATAATTTGCTTGCAGTGCGGATATTATTTTGAATCGAAGGAAGAATTTAACAGAGAGCTTGAGGTACGCGGATTGAAGATAATGGAACTTGTGGAAAATTATAAAGAAGAATTGGCGAGACATAAAAAAGTTTCTCAGAGGGCGCGTTTGAACAAAACATTATTTGAGAATGACTGATGGCTGCAACGTGGATGGAATATCAAAGGCAGATTAGAGAGCTGATGAACAAAGTTGATTCAAAGGAATTCTTTTCAATTATCGAAGCGAAGGTGATTGATTATTTTACCAAGAATCCAACCGCGGATGCTGCGGAGATAAAGAGATTTATTCAATGGGTTACGCCGCAGCCGTTTGCGGAATATTCATTGCAAATTTTTAAGGACTTTAATAAAACATTAAACATCGTTAATGACCTTTATTCCGGGCTTGGGATTGATATACAGAAAAATTTTACAAAGGTTGTCGCGATTGAAAAAGCAACTCAAGGCTATCTCGGACAGTTCGAACCGGCTGTTGAAAAGAAATTAGTTAAAACAATCCGAGAAGGCTTAGCGAATGATCTTTCGAGAAAAGAATTTGCTCAACAAATATCAACAGCGGGCGATGCAGTTTCTTCTTATGCCGATACAATCGCGGTAACAAAGATTAAGCAATATGGGAGAGTCTTAAAAATTGAAAAGGCGCGAATTGCTGAAGTGCTTTATTTCGATTATGTGGGTTTCACAAGAAAAAATACAAGAAATTTTTGCTTGAACATGCTTGAAAAAGCTAAAGCCGGGAAGCGTTGGACAAAAGAAGAATTAGACGCGATGGATAACGGTCCGAAACAGTTGAAGCCGGTTAGCGAATACGGCGGCGGCTGGCATTGTTACCATGATACTGAGCCGGATCCATTTTATTAATAGTCTGAACCTTGCTTGATTAAATGATTTACATGATTGAAAAATGAATAAATTAAAAACTTTTTAATGAGGATGATATGGATAGTTTTTCGAAGAAGATAGTTAAGAACGCTTTTGAGGCAATTATATTATTAGGACATGCGAAAAGATTGGATAAAAAACGCTATCAAATGATAGTTGGAACGGAACCCTTCAAATCTATTAACGCTATATGGAAAGAAACCCAAAAAGAATATAATGCAGAATTCAGAAGCGCAAAGGCTAGGATAAGGTCTAAATAATTGAAGAATGAAAAAACAAATTGAAAACATATTGAGACAAACTTTGACACTGGGTTATACCGCATATCATGGTGATGCAGTCATTATGAATATTGATAAGGCGGCTAAGAAAATAGCCAGGTTATTAAAAAATAAAAAAAAGAGCGTAACTAAATGCCGCTAGGAATTCAAAGATTAGTATTGCTGAATGAAGATAGAAGCTTTAATAAGATAATCGATCAAATGGAATTTGACAATTATTTGTCCCCGGAACTTAAGGAGATTGAAGCTGCATTTAATGAACTATTCTTTTGGCTGAGGTTCGGCAGAGGGCTTAAAATAATATGTGATTGGAGTCCTGTATATGCAAGGGTATATAAGCCGCTTGCTACTGAAATTAAACTGAAAAGAAGAATAACGCGTAAGAAAAATTACATGAAGAAAAAATATCCTCTATTTGCTGAAGAATTTTTTGATGATTGGAAATCAAAACTCGAAGGTAAAGGAATTTAGTTATGGAAAAGAAGTCTCAGAAGCAAATGATACTTGAGTTTATGCAGGCGGGCGGAAGGATAAATAAATATTCTGCTTTCAGAATGTTCGGCTGCATGACGTTGGCGCAAAGGATTGATGAGATTGAAGATGAGGTTGAGCTTAAGGTTATTACTGGCTGGAGCCTTTGTAAGAGAAGAATTAAAGAACATGAGAATGCAAGCGAGTATTGGATGGAAAGAATCGAAATTAAATAACCGGAATTTGAGTTCAATTATTAATTAAAAATGCAAAATTCAAAATTAGAAAATAAGCTTTGTAAAACATGCGGCGCGCCGGTGGACGGTACGGAAGATAAGATCGAAACGCTTTTTAATTTTTGGAAGAAGAAACCGGGCGAATTTAATTTCACTTCTTTGGGCGAAAGGGTTTTAATTGAAAAGCTTGTAAAACAGTTTGGTTATGATAAGGTAATGGAGGCGTTTATTGAAGCATCGGCGGAACCGCAGCGAATGAAGATAAGTTATGTTAGAGGAATTTTGAAGGGCGAATTCCAGAAAGCGATTACACAAAAAAATGTTACTGAAGGAAATCAATTAAAAAGAGATTTGAATAAGAGAGACGCGGCGGAAGGGCTTGGGCTTCCTGCTGTTTCGGAATTTCTTAAACAGCTTAATCCGGTCGCTGAAAAGCCGATGAAGAATGAAGACTATAAAAATTCAGATGAGTATTTGAGAAAGAAAAAAGAATTTGAAGAATCATTAAAGGCGCAGAAATGATTGATCCGGAAAAGGTAGAAGATCCGATTATTAAAAAATTTTTGCTAAAAGAAATCAGCATGGAAGAATACAGAGAGATGAGTAAGAGTGCGGAGATTATGAAATTGATGCTTGAAAAGAAGATGGACAAAACTGTTGCAACTCAATATTATAATCTCCGCGCTAAGAAGGCGATGATTGAATTAATGATGGACGTGCTGGAAACTCCTGAGGCAGATGAAGATGATTTTGAATGAAGCAAAAACAATCGCAGAAAAATATTTAGCAATGTTCAAACCGTTTTGCAATGAGGTTATGATTGCCGGATCCGTAAGAAGAGAAAAGGCAGAGGTAAAGGATATAGAATTGGTCGCGCTGCCGAAAGCAGAGATGAAGATGATTGATATGTTTAACTGCGAATCGATTAGAGACGAAGGATTTATAAATCTGGTGAATAGTTTTAATCGCACTAAAGGAAACGGCAAAGGCAAATATGCACAGTTGATTCTTATCGAAGGGATTAAGCTTGATCTTTTTATAGCCGATGGAAATAATTTCGGATTAATATTTATGATACGTACCGGCTCTGCGGAGTTTTCTAAAAGGATGGTTACGGAAATAAAATCAAAAGGCTTTTACTGCGAAGGCGGATATCTGCATAGCAGCGATGATGATAGAATTATTCCGGTGAGAACTGAAAAGGATTTTTTTGAAATTACCGGGATGAAGTTTGTTGAGGCGCGGGAGAGAAGTTTATGAAATTAAAGTTTGGCGATGAAAATATAATAGCAGCACATCATAGAGCCATGGCTATTGATGAGGGCAGATTGGAATCCTTTGACGGAATTATACATCACTACGGCGAATATGGAAGCGAAATTGAATTTGAATGCTTGATTTGCAATATGAGAATTAGGATTAATCTTAAAGGTGAAAATTCTAAAATCGAACATTGTGGAATTATTTATAATAAGAAATTTAGATATGGCCGCGAAATATTTCCAACACCGAAAGCGACGCAGGCAAAATAACGGAGTGGCCGCTAAACTGCACCGACAAAGAAATTTTAATTAAATGATTTACAAACTAAAACATACCGTCAAAAGCGAAAATCTAAGACACCGCAAGGTGTCAGATTTGAGCGGCTTGTTAAACTGCAAGCGGGCGGACATTTATCAATCAACAAATACAGGAGTAATCCGATGGAAAAAGTAAGAGCAAAGTTCCAGTGTGGTTCCATTGTTCCAGGTTTTGCCGAAGGTTCAAAATCTATTTCTCTCTATGCCGTCTATTCTTCGGAAGGCGAGAATGCTGATTATGCCAAAGCAACACCGAGCGGAAATTTACAGATTTATATCGACGCTTCTACGCCGGCTGTAAATTTCTTTGAACAAGGCAAGGAATATTATTTGGACTTTACTAAAGTTGAATAAGTTGATACCCGACAGGCGGCAAGCCCGTTTGTCGGGTTAACGGTTTGCGGTTTGTGCTGCAGCCGGAAATTACAATTTAACTTTTTAGAGGTGAAATTATGAACGAAGAAAAAACAGAAATGAAAGACAGCCGACAGGCTGTCGGACACGAAACCGTGGTTATAAAGCCGCTTAAAATATTTTGTTTCTCCGATGGGAATGAACTTTGGGCGGATTATTCTCTGGAAGAAGCAAAGAAAAACTTTAAGGAATTTTGCGGATTAGAAGATGAAGATATTGAAGACGCGTTTGAATTAAATGAAGATAAATATGATAAATTAAGAATAACCGTTGATGATGAACTCAACCCGAATATAGACGTAAAACATATTACTTATAGAGAATATTTGAGTGAACTAACTAAGCCAGGATATTTCGCATGTTCACCGGATTTATGCTAAGGCTTTATAACGGATGGAGCATAAGCTGAAACCGGAAATAAAATAGGCCGCTGGATGATAGAAATTTTATGAGAATGGATGTTATTGCTGCTTAGATAATTCAATTCAATAGTTGTAAATTATATAAACCAAAATTTAATATATGAGGTAAGGTTATGAAAAAGACAATCTTAATTTTTATTATTCTAAGTTTATTTTTTCTTGGCTGCGCAACTCAGCAGCAGGCAACCAGCGAAGAAATGAATCATACATTTATATTAAACTATCCCGGCGTTTCAAAAAATGTTTTATTTGAAAAAACAATTAAATGGATTGGTATTAATTTTAGGTCAGCTAAAGCCACGATTGATGTTAAGGATAAAGAGGCTGGAAGCATAATCGCCAAAGGCTTTCTCGATAATGTTGATTACGGCGGGCTGATAAATGGGAATTGTTTTTTTACTTTGATGGCAGATATTAAGGAGGGTAAGGAAAGATTAATCTTTGTTCCAAACTCAATTAGGATGATGGATGTCGAACAATCTTTCAGTGATGCTTCGAATATGCACCGGGGAGTGCAGAAAGAATTTATAAAAATGGAAACAAGCCTGGATAATTTTATAAAGGAGAAGGATGAGTTTTAATATCGACCTCACCCCGGCTAAAGCCGACCCCTCTCCTTAATAAGGAGAGGGGTTTTTTATTTTAAGTTTTTTATAAAGAGATTTGCTGATAGGATTGTGTATCTATTATCGCTTAATAATGTTATTATTTTGAATTGCTCTTTGTCGATTATATAGGGGGAGTTTAAATATGTCCAGCCTTGATTTTCATTTATATATTTTGAGATACCCGCCGCGGCGGAGAAGGCTGCTGTTTGCTTTTCATCTTTATTAAAGCTTTTACTCTCCGCACAAATGAGTAAATCAATTCTATGGAGCGGCTCTTCCGAGATTGGATTGTCTTCAATCATTAGCGCATAAACCGCGGGCAGTGGATCCGCAAGCTTGATAAGCTGCTTATTCTGCATCGCGTCGGCAAGCTGTCCTTTGTAGCTGTCGATTGTTTTTACCGACGGGAAATAATTTGTTTTGCCGTTGTCTAAATAATCTATAATCGAATTTAATATATCTATGATAAACATGAGCATTCTCCTCAGTCCCCCACGGCTGAAGCCGTGGGCTAATAGTTATTTTAGAAATAAATTATCTTCGCTGCCGTTGTTAAACCATTCGTCCATGCGGCGCGGCTTTGCCGTCATAGTAATTGATGATTCGGCGGAATCGAGATTTGTGCCGCCGGGAATTGCCGAGCCGTCTTTATATGTTTGCAGCCGCGCTATCGCCATTTCATAGTCCCGAACTATCTGCGGCTTGGTATCAAAAGCAACGTCGCCGAGCAGACGATTAAAGCCGCGGTATTTTACTATGCTTAATAAATCGAGCATAAGCGATTTGTAATTTAGGATTACGTCCGATGTCATGTGGATGTAACCCAGCAGCTCATCATCTGCGAGATCCATTTCGTTTTGTAAAACGGTTTCGCTCGGCTGATCTTGATCGTCGAGAAAATATTTTTGCCACAGCGGGAAGTTTGTTTTTACGTAAATGAGGTCTAATAAGCCCATAGTATTTATCCTTCCATGAATTTGATGAATCAAATTCTTACAATTTTTTAATAATATCTTTTAAAGTATCGTAACCGAGTTTTGAAAGCTTCTTAAGTTCTGATTGTAGCTGAATGCCCCAGAATGGGCGAAGCATTTTCTTTTTACCGGCGCCGGAGATGTTCCAGTAATATGCTATCTGCTCTTTTGCTTTGTCATTTATAAACACCGATACTTTTGAAAAATCATTTGCAACTACGTGATCGATCTTTGTAAGCATCCCGCTAACATCATCAAACGTCATTGAGATAGGATGAGTCGGGAGATTGTGGCGCTCACGAATTTTGATATATGCTTTGGAATATGTGCCGAAAGATTTTCCTTCGATGTCTCTTCCGCCGCGGGTTCGGTCCTTAAGAATTTTTATTACAGCAAGTCCGAGCTTTTCGTAAAAAGCCTGGCTATGGAGAGCTTTAAGAAGTTTGTCTTTTATGCTGTTTTGTATTTCCATAATAAACTCAAATTAGATCCCGAAACGAGTTCGGGATGACGTTTTTCAAAATTCGAAATTTTAGAACAAAACCGGCTCGTCTATGATAATGGGCGTGTTTGGCAACCGGTGCCGGTAAAACGCCCCTCGAACACGTCTCGAACAAATATATGAGGTCACTTCGACAAGCTCAGTGACTGTTAGAAACCGGTATCTGCGGGGTTATTAAAATCGCGTTTCAAAAATGGTTCTTGTGTGTCCGATTTTATCAATCCTAATTTTGCATATTCATCCGCCGAAACTTCATATCCTTTCGCGTAAGCGGAATCAATAATCGCTAATCTTTTTGTTGAGTCAATCGGCTCTGACCGGTCGATTGAGAACATCGGATATTTTTTAACATCAGAAAAATTACGATCAACAAGTATCTTGATTAATTTGTAAATCCATTTTTCAATAAAATTAATATCGGAAATAACTTTGGCTCGCGCAGCATTGTAAGGCGATTGATTATTACCGACTTGCAAACCAGATGCATTTACAACCGCGTTCTCATGTCCGAGCAATGTAACCGCTATACCGGCTTTTGCCATTTCAATAAATTCTTTATGAGTTGTTGTTCCTTTTGTGGATTCGATAATTTCAATTTTAGTTCCTTCCGGCTTTATGCCGCGGGATGAAGCGCCGATTGCATTAACCGCTTCGTCAAGCTCCCGCTTCATTGCTTCGCTTGCGCCCGGCGGATAAGTGCCGATTATAAATCCTTCGCCGAAGTTTTCGAGGAAAGATGCAAAAGTTTCAATGCCGAATTCTTTTAAAATGAAATCACGGTCAACGGGAATCATCAAAGGAATTTTAATTGATTCGCAAACAAGAGCCGAGTCGGGCGGAATTTCCTGTAGTCCGCTTTTTGCATCGAGCTTGATTTTATTATCGCCGGTAACATCGCGCCGGAAATATTTTTGATTCGGATTATCAATTTTTGTAAGCCACTGCTTGCTGTTAATTACTTCCCAGGTAAAATCGAGCACGGAAAATTCTTTTAGTCGCGCGGCGTGAATGAAATCGAAAATATCATTCATATCCAATTCCATGAATACGGCTTCGACAAAATCTTTTATCGCCATATCATTTTTAGATTGGGAAATTTCGGTAACGCGCCATGATGTTTTATATCCATCCTGCCGTCCCTCGGTGCAGCCCATTACGTGAGAATCCATTTCAGCTTGTTCATGCAGCGCCATGATGTCGCGGTAGTAGCCGTATTTATAATTGTTGATTGTACGCTTGAAGAATGCGGGTGAATAATCAACGTAAGTGATTCCGATTTGCTTGTTTATGTTTAACATATATAACCTTTATATTATAGCAACCCTCGAGGTCTAAGTCCGCCGCGGCGGAGCGACCTCGAAGGTTTTGATTAAACTTTTCTGAATAAATTCATTTTAGCTCGGCGAAGTTTTGATGATTTGAATGTGCCGTGCTCTTTATATCTTTTAATTAATATGAATGCAGTTGATGCAGCATCGGGACCGTCAAGCTTTTCTTTACTTTTGCCGAAACTAAGCAGCTGCTGTTTGTATAATTTGAAATCCGCATTGTTCATGATGGCTTCGTTATAAAGAAGCTGTCCGGTTTGATGCGGGAAAACCAAATTCATTATTCGCGATTCTTTATCGCTGCCGTAATTTTCCGTCTTTAATTGTTGAGTTGTAATTTGATAAATCGGCAAAACCTTATCACGTTTCTCTGCCCAAAGCTTATAATATGGCGCGGCTATTTCCCACTGAGAAAAATCGTTTTCAAAAAGCAAAACTTTCCAATATGGTGTTATTGATCTTATGTTATCGAGATAATCAAAAACTTGCTCGTAATCTTCTTTACGCAAATAAATATCGAGTATAACTTGCTGTTCACGATCAGTAATGCCGAGAGTAACTATGCCTTTATAACATGCCGCCGGGCTTTTACCAAAGCTTGGATCAATTGCGCTGAGCGCAGTGACAATTTTTATATTGTTGATGTTGATGCCGCGAATCCAATTCGGATCGAAGATCTCTCCGATAAGGACCGGCTGATTCATCCAATCGCCCATCCAGATTTCAAGGTTCATATCATCGCGCTTTTTGTGAAGATATTCCGTTGTGTACTTTTTCGACTCGGGCCAGTTGGTTTCTTCATTTTCATTAAGCGCTGGAAAATTGAATGACCGCTCCGGATGTTCTTTTGAAATTCTATCTCCGGGAGAATCGTTAATTATGATGTTGAAGAAAACAATCATCAAGCCGTCATCATCAAGCTGACCTTCCGCTTCTGAAGATATGAACTGATAAACTCTTTCGTTATCGACTACGGAGCGGACAGTAATGCGGTTAAATAAATCGTCGAGGATTAATATTTTGAATCGCTTAAAATTATCATCGGCAAAATTACGCAAGCCTTCTTGAGCGCCGACGCTGACGAAGGTCATGTTGTTAATAATCCAATAACCTTTTTTATCCTGCTGGAATTGGATATCGTAATCATAACATAATTTAGAGTTACGCTGGATAAGTCTAGTTAAAGCTTCGCCTCTTTCCTTTGAATCATCTTGAGTACGCATACCGAGTCCGACAAGTCCAACGCCGCCTTCACAAATCGGCTTAACTAATTTTGAAATTAATCCAAAGGCAGTCTTACCGAACTTACGCGATCCGGAAACGTAATGAATACCGCGGCGCAAAGATTTAATATGACGGTGAACGCCGTTCCATTCGTCATCAAAGATTTGCGGAAAATAAATTTTGCAGAATTGGAAATCATCGGCATCGGCGAGGGCGCGGCGCTTGGCGCGAAGCTCCGGGGTTAAGTCCGTTTCGGTTTGTTCGAAGACTATTTTGTTTAGGAAGTCTTCAAATTGTTCGTCGAGTTTTTTTATTGTTGCTGCCATGATGATTGTATAGCGCAAAGCGTTATTCCATTTCCTCCTTTAAGACGTTTTTGAAATGACGGGTTGCGTTTATTAATTCTGCCGTTACAAGGTTTTTGTAATTTGCGGACAGAAATTCTAAAAAGTGAGTCAGCAGCTTAAACATTGTCGGGATCTGGAATTTTTTATCAATAAGTTTTTCCATCGACTTTTGAAGTTTCGATAAAGCGTCCGCGTCTTTGGTTGTAAAGCTTCTATCGGATTTTGAAAGCACTACATTAATTTTTCTTAAAATCTTCTTCGCTTGAGACTGCGGCGAAAGGCTTTCATATTCTTCAACTTCAAATTGCTCGCGTTCATCTTCCCAGCTAACGCCTTCGGAATTTTTTTTCTTGGACCAATTGATTATGGTCTGCACTGAAGGCTTGCTGCCGAAATGCTTTGATATTTCGAGCGCGGACTTGCCTTGCTGCACGAACATCAATTTAATTTCCATTCTTTGTTTTGGAGAAAACCGCGACATCATAACCTCAATAAAATTTACTAAGAAAAGATAATTACCGACTTTAAGAGTTGGTCATAAAGATAGCGCAGATATATATCTACGGGGAAAACATTTTTTAATAGTTGCTTTCCGATTTAGTTTTTGCTTAGAAATTTTTGAAAGAAAAAAGTATTTAAAATGTTGAAAGATTTTTTTAAGAGATTACCGAAAATATTTTTGAACCGCGATAAAAAAGCGGAACAGCATTTCTATACCAACGCCCTTGAAATAGATACAACCACACCGGTTGATCAAGCAAACAAGTTGATTAAGATTGTTCCGGTTGGATTGTTCCCAACGCACCCGGACGGACCACATGAAATTACTCCCCAGCATATCCAGGAGATGGCAGCCAACTTAAAGAACGGCGGCACGGACGTCCTTTTCGATTTTGGACACGAATCGATTTGGGATCCAAGCGCGGAAGCCGCTGCATGGTCGCCTAAAGATAAAGTGCAGGCGATGGCAGATGGACTTTATATTGAATATCCGCAATTCACGACAAAGGGACAGGAAAAAGTAAACGGCAAAGCTTACAAATATTTTTCCCCGGCATATCTTTTAAATAAAACAGACAAGAACGGAAAAGAGATTGGCGCGGTACTACATTCAATCGGGCTTGTTAATAAGCCTTATATGGATACTGAGATTGATAACATTGGAAATTCGGAAACAAATAATAAAAAAAAGGATATAAAAATGAACGCAGCCTTATTAAAATTTTTGGGATTGCCCGATACGGCAACAGAAGCAGATATGATGAATGCAGTTAAAACTCTTGCTGCAAAATACGGACTTCCGGAAACGGCTACAATGATGGAAGTAATAACCAAAGCTGAGGAAGCCGCTGCGGCAAATCCTTCAACACAAAAAAATTCGGAAGTCTTAGCTGAGCTTGCATCATTGAAGGCTGCTGAAACTGCACGTCACGATGCAGAAGTTGAAACATTTGTTAACCAGGCAATTACAGATGGGAAAATAATTCCGGCTTTAAAAGATCAAACTATTGCCGATGCAAAGAAAAATTTTGCCGCAATTAAAGAAGACATCGACAAGCGCGCAAAGAACTCTGCGCTTCCTCCTAAGCTTGAGCCGGGAAACGATACTCATGTTGACGTTAAAGATCCTAAAGCAATTGCAAAAGCGGCGAGAGAGTATATAAACTCACAGGCGAAGATCGGCAATGTTATCTCTTCTACCGAGGCGGTGAATCACGTTGTAGGAAAGCAAGGCGCATAGAGCAGAGCGCAAAGCGCAGAGCGAAAAGAGCATAGAGCGAAGCGCATAGAGTAAGAAAAGTGAAATTGATTATTTGAAAATTTATTTAAGGAGTTACTACGATGGGAAAATTTAATCCCCTTTTGATTTTGAACTACATAGCTGAAGCTTTGATTTATCCATACAGGATTTTGAAAGCAGGCAGCGCCGATAAATACGTTGCGCAGGCATCGGCTAACACAGACGGCTTGATGGGAATTTCCACTCCGAGCGGTCCGAGTTATGCAATCGATGAAAGAATTGATGTTGTTAAAGCCGGACTTGCCGAGGTTGAATACGGCGGTGTGGTAACACGCGGCGATTATTTAACGAGCGATGCAAACGGCAAAGCAATAACAATTACTGCCGCAATGCTGTTAGCTGGCGCAGTCAATTCAATCGGCGTTGCGGAAGAATCTGGAGTTTCCGGCGATATCGGAAGCGTGAATGTTTTTGCTTGCAAGCTTTCCAGATACGACGGCGTTACTGCTTCCGCGGCTGAACTGAATTTGAATGACGGCGCATCATCCGCAAACACGACCGCAAGTGTTGTCGCTGTTTTGGATGCGAACAAAGATTTGGAAACCGCGGCTCATATCGGAATGGCTGCCGCGGGTGTTACTGCCGCTGAATATGGCAACGGCGGAAAGCATAGAACAGTTTTAACTGTCGCTACAACTTTACCGGTAATTGCAGGCGGCGCAAACTTAGCAGTTGGTAAATTGCTTTACACGTTACCGGCGGGCGCTGTTGTAATTAACAAGGCTTACATGAGTCTTGCTATTACACAAGCAAATGGTAATATCAACGCTGACACACCGGACGGCGGTCTCGGGACCGTGATAGGCGCTGGCGTTGTTGCTACTCTTGATGGTACTCCCACTTTTGAAAATATAATTACCGGTCAGACTTTTGCCGATTGCAATGGAACGGCGAAAGTGAAGACTGCAAATCCGACTGCCGGAGTTCCTATCATCGTCGAAGCTGCTGATGCTCATACAGTCCACTTCAACGTGGCTGATGGTTGGGCTGCTAACGGCGATGCAGGCGCGGCTTTGGCAGGTACGGTTGTTATTGACTGGGAATTTATGAATTGACCTCTTCCGGTTGCTTCGATACGTCCCGGTTGAAACCGGGACTACCCAGCAACCCAGCAGAGTTGTTCTTTAAATTATGAAACAAAATTATGGATCTAATAATTGTTTAGCTGTTGCATCGGCAATGGCTTTTGAAACTTCTTTGGAAGATGTAGAAAGCCACTGCGCCTCGACAGGCTCGGCGGCCGAAGGATGCAGCATGCTTGATATAATTAGGTTCGGAATTTCAAAAGGATATTTGGTAGGCGCTGTTTTTGTTGCGCCGAAAATTTATTTCGGGAAAATAATTCAGCCTTACGATATCAAAGGCGCTCCGGCGCTGGCGATTGTTAAGAGCAGATATCATGAAGGCGAAACTCACGCAATTTACTGGAACGGTCAAAAAGTTTTGGATCCCGATCCGGGAGTTGAGGACGGAGGAGAGATAAAGGAATATGAGATTGTGGGTTGGTACCCGGTTATGAAAGTTCAAGTTTAAGTCCAAGATCAAGTTTAAGAGATTGAAAATTTATTTTACAAAATACATGGAGTTATAAAATGAGAGCGGTAAGAAATTTTATTCAAACATTAATTGCACTTTTTGCAATGATCGTTTTCTACCAGGAATTGGATAGAGAAAGAAATTATAAAAGAATTTTAGTTTTGAGACCAGGAGATGCGGCTCCGATGCCAATTGATGCCCGGCTTAGCGGAATTGTCATTGCTTATAAAAATGACGTTCTTATCGCTGATCAAGTAGCGCCCAGGCGAACTGTTTCTACGAAAGAATTCAAATATGTAAAACATGATTTGGGTGAGGGCTTTACTTTGCCGGATAATAAGATTGGTAGAAAATCCGAAGCGAATAAAGTTGAATTTACAGGCACGATGGAAACAGATCTTTGCGAAGATTACGGTTTAGAAGACGTTATTCCGCAGGACGACATTGACAACGCACCGGCAGGCGACGATCCCGAAGGAAGAGCGGTTGAAGGAATAGCAAACTACAACGATCTAAACCGCGAGAAAAGAGTTTCCGATTTAATCTTCAACACAAACAGTTACGCTGCAGGTAATCAAGAGCAGCTTGCAGGCACGACGCAGTTTTCTGCTTTCACAACTTCCGATCCGATTACTAAACTTAACGATGCACTTGACAGCATGGTAATGCGCGGCAACATAATAGTGTTCGGACAAAAAGCATGGAGTTATACAAGAAGACATCCGGATATAGTTTCGGCAGTGCTTGGCAACTCCGGTACCAAAGGTATGGTAAGCAAGCAGCAATTTGCAGATCTATTTGAAATTGATGAAGTGCTTGTCGGTCCGGCTTGGTTGAACACTGCAAAGAAAGGTCAGACTCCAGTTCTCTCAAGAGTGTGGGGAAATCATATTTCAATACTTTGCAGAGACGTGCTCGCAGATCTTACTAACAGAGTTACGTTTGCTCTTACCGCTCAGTTTGGTGATAAAGTTGCTTACCGCGACTTTAATAACCGGATCGGTTTGAAAGGCGCTGTTATTGTTAAAGCAGGCGACTCGGTTAAAGAACTTGTTACAGCAAAGGATTTAGGTTACTTGTTCCAGGACGCAGTAGCGTAACGACCTCACTATTTGTCCCTCTCCTCCAAAGTAGTCCTTAGGACTTATAGAGGAGAGGGAAACTTTTTTGAAAATGTTTTTAAAAATTATTTTTAAGGAGTGCTGACAAAATGTTAACTGCAAATAAAAAACTTGATATAAACAATAAGCAATATATTAAAGGCGATATAATCACCGAAGTGATCGACAAAAAAATTCTTGAGCCTTTAATTGCACAGGAAAGCATACTTGTCGACGGCGAAATAGAACAAGCCGCTCCGGATCCGCAGGCAAATAAATTCGCAGCGCTTGAAGAGAAATATAAAGAGCTTGAAGATTATTCTACTTCAAAAATTGATGCGCTGCTTCAAGAACTTAAAACTAAAAATGAAGAATTGGAAATTTATCAGCAGGCAAACGCTGACCTGTTAAGAGAGCGGAATGAGTTTGAACAGAAGGCTAATGATCTGGAAACGCAGATTGAGGCTTTAACTTCTCCGGCTGCGGATGATCTTGCAAAAGACAAAGCACCGGTTGAGAAAAAGAAAAAATAGTTATTCCGGGAACCTCCTCTGAGGAGCGGCTGGCGACGGCACTAACCGGCTGCTCCTTTCCCCCCTGGATAATTAAAAATTAGAAATTAAAAATTATTGAATATGACGGTGTTTGAAGAAGCATATAACAAAGTAATAGCAGGAAGCGAAGGCGGATATGCTAATGATCCAACCGATAAAGGCGGTGAGACTTATGCCGGGATTTCAAGAAAGTTTCATCCGGATTGGGAAGGATGGAAGATCGTTTCAGAAGTCAAAAGTCAGGAGTCGGAAGTCAGTAGAATAAATGCAAGATTGAAAGCGGATGAGCGGGTTGGAATTTTGATTAAGGAATTTTATAAAAAAGAATTCTGGGATATGTACGCGGGCGATTCGCTTAATCCTTTTGTTTCCGCTGAACTTTTTGACCAGGCTGTGAATTTCGGAGTTGGAAAAGCAATCGAACATTTACAGAGAGCGATAAATCTTTTAAACCGGAACGCGAAAGATTACCCGGATGTTCCGGTTGACGGCGGATTCGGGAAGAAAACTTTTGAAGGCTATAAAAATTGTGTGGCGCATAATTCGGTGAATCATCTTTGCAATCTGCTTAACGGATTCCAGATGAAAAGATACATTGAAATAATGGAAGCTGATCATAGCCAGGAAAAATATGCCGGCTGGTTTAGCAGGGTTATAATTGATAAATGGTAAAGGCTTTTTATGAAAACAGGCAATAGAAAATTTTTAGGTTTTGTAATCACGATAGTTCTTTATACTCTCGTGTTGATCGCTGTTGTTTCGAAGTTGCCGAATTTAGTAGTCGATTTCAGCGTATTTGCGGTTCAATCTGCGATGGGTTTTGGAATAGTTGCCGGGTTGTTTTTCGGCAGCAATGTTCTCGAACATTTTGCAGATAAAGGAAAGCCGAAAGAATGAAGAATTCTTCGTTAATAATAATCGGCGCAATATTATTAATGGCTTTAGGAGCTGCTGCGGCTTTATTGTTTAAGAAAAATCCGGAGACGGTTGTTAAAACAATTTCATTAACAGACTTCCAGGCTAAACAGATTACTCAGGCGGCAAGGATGAATTATATTTCAATCGACTCTGTTAAGAAGCTGCTTGCAATTACTTCTCAAAATTTACAAGCCGCTAAAAAAATAAATTGGATTGATTCGGTGAAGTGGAATGTTAAAGATTCAACCGTAATTGACAGTTCTATGATGATACCAATTTATGAGGCTGACAGCAATTTAGTATTTACAAAATCTGATTCTCTTAAAAAGATTTCGGTTATTATTTATGAAAATCTAAAACAAAGATTTTTGCCGTTACAGGAAATGTTTGCATCGAAAGTGAGTATCGATTCCGTGCAGTTTAATTATGAGCCGCAGTTTGTTGAAATGCCGGAAGCATTTTATAAGGACAAGTGGTTCTGGACTTCACTAGTTGCGGTATTGATTATAGTGGTGAAATTATTATGACGATGGATGTATTCGCAAATCTTGCAACTATAGTTTTGTGCGTTGGCGCCGTGATAGGCGTATTTGTAAAAACAGATAAGCGGATTACGATTGTTGAAACCCGGCTTGAAAAGAAAACCGATAGCGATGTGTTGCTAGAGAAACTAGACAGAATGCGCGTTGCTATTGAAAACAAAATTGAAACCGAAGTTCAAAAAATTCGGGAAGAATTTAGAAATTAATTATTGGAGTTATAAAAATGAATAAGATATCTGGAAAGTCCGGAAGGATAAAAATTGGAAGCGTAATTTCGATTACAGCAGCTACCGCTGCGGGCGGCGTTGTTACTGTTACCGCGGCAAACACTTTGTCTGTCGGAATGTTCATATTGATCAGCGGCGTGCTTGGGATGGTCGATTTGAATAATAACGGCAAAGGTCATTTAGTTACTGCTGCAAGTGCAACCGATTTTGAAGTCGCATTAACAACTACACAAACTTATACCAGCGGCGGCACGGCTCAAAGAATTCTGCCGATTACAGATTGGAACTTAAATGTAAGCGCGGAAGTTGCTGAGGCGCTTGACAGCGAGTCCGGAGAATGGAAGGAAAGGCTGATCGGTAAATTCAAAGATTGGGACGGCGATTACGCAGCTCTCGATTATGACGGCGCCAATATGTACCCGGTAGGCGAAGAGCTTGCTGTGGAACTTGACGAAGATGACGCTAATTATTATTCGGGTTCGGCGATATTCGACAATTTCAAAACCGGAGTTAAAGTTGCCGGAGCGGCAGCTATAACAGTTTCCGGAACTTTTAAAGGCAACGGTGAATTAGCTAAGACACATTCTTAATGAAACGAAAAACTGTTGACATAAAACTTGGTGATGGAAAATTGTATGTCTTCTCGGAGCGTAACCGGGAAGACATAGATTATTCCGCTTTGGCTGAGGAGCTGAGGCGAATCAATCTAAAGATAATCCAGGACAGCGTAACGGACAAAGAGCAGCAGCTTGCACTTATGTTGACGGAAATGAAACGCATTTACACGCCGGCTGAAATAAGTTTTTTACTGCTGAATAAAAGCGAGCATCAATTAAAAATGTCTTATGACAGCTTCAAAATAGCGAATGAAAAAACATCGATTGAAAGATTCAGCGAGCTGACTAAAGAAGTAGATCTTCCAAGAATTTGTTTAATGATAAACGCGATTGAAGGGACTTCGACAAGCTCAGCCGCCGACGGGCCGGAAGCTGAAAAAAAAAAGATTTAGGAACACCGATATCTAACGAAGTTGCAGAGGCAGTGCTTGTGTCTACCTATCCAGGAATCAACCCAGATAAAATAACAGAAAGAGAATTCCACTCAAAGCTTGAGCAGGCGATAAACAATATCATTCCGTGGAAGCTTGGCAACAAATTAGAATTTGAAACGCAGGAAGATCAGGCAAAGCGATTGCGGGTAGTTTATAATCAAAAACAAAAATCCGGTAAGTGGTAATGGCTGACGTACAAAGTTTAGAAACATTGGTAATAAATATTGAAGCCAGAATAAATAAGCTGGAAGAGTCGCTGAATAAGGCAGAGGCAGATGGTGTAAAGGCTGCTAAAAATATTGAGAATGCTTTTGGAAAAACAAATCCGCAAGTCGGCACCGATGGAATAAAGAAACTAAATTCTGAAGTTGATAATCTAAAACCAAAATTGAAAGCCAACACCGAGGAGATGAGCCGCTGGGCGATGATAATTACCGGTATCAATCAGGGTTTTCAATTCTTAAAAGACAGCGTTAACGGATTCAAAAATTTAGTAATGGACTCGGTTAATAAAGCTAATGAATTAGCGGAAACAAAATCATATTTCAAGGGCAGCGCTGATGACGTTGAATTGTTTAAGAAAGCCGTAAAAGATACTGAAGAGGAAGGCAGCTTAATTGCATTGTCAAATCAAGCTTCTGATTTAGGCATCAACACAAAAGATCAAGTAATATTGTTCGCACTTGCAAAAAGAGCCGCTGAAGCTTACGGCGGCGATGTAAGTGCCGGCATGCAGAAAGTAATTTATGCATCTGAAGGAAATTTACGCGGCATTAGAGCCTTAGGCATCCAAACAATGGTCTATACGCATACCTTAAATGACCTAGCAATACAGCACGGCGGAAATATAAACATGCTTGATGCTGATACGCAAAAGCAACTAAGACTACAAGCGATTATTAAAGCCTCCGGGATGACGATGGAAGAGGCAACCGATGGGGTTAAGAGTAATGACGACGCTTACAAAGCTTTGTCTGTAAGAATCGATGAGGTTAAACTAAAATTTGGGCAATTAGTTAGCGACAGTTTAATGCCGTTAATCGGCGGACTGGATAAAAGCAGTAAATCAACTAAAGATTTTGTTTCTGCAATATTCGGAATTGGCGGTGTGGTTGTAAATGCGATCCCATTGCTAGTGAATCTTTACACTGCACAAGCAATGCTTGGCTTTACGTCAATAACTACAGCAGGTCAAATTGACGTTGCAACAGGTTCATTGGCGGCATTTGATAAGACAGCTAAAGGTTCATTGTTATTTAAGATGCTTGGGTTTGCAGGTGCTGGAGCAGGTGCAGCATTGTTCGTTGCTAATTCGTTTAAACAATTACAACATCCGGAAGAAGCATTTTCAACACAATTGTTTAATAAGGCAATTGCTAATGATACGACCAAAACACCAGAAATCCCTTCGAATGTTAAAATTGAAAACGGCTTTTACAAATTTACCGATGATGTTAAAAAATCAACAGATGATTCAGTTAATGGCAATAATAAAGTTGCTGACTCATGGAATCTTGTAGGCAAAAGCATTGACCAGGTCGAAAAAAGGATGATGGAATTACGAAAACAGCAGGCAAACCTTGCAGATCCACAGGTAGCCGACGCAGTTGTAAATAATCAAATTGAGAAAGAATTAAAGCTGGATCAAATCAGATTGCAAGAGCTGCAGAAGGAAAAAGAGCTGCATGATAAGAATAAGGCTATAGTTAAAGGCTATTATGATGAAGTCACTTTCTTAGATAATTCATATTGGAAATATAGATGGCAAGTTTTTCAGGATGAATATAAGAAGATAGAAAACTTGAATTTGACAGCAGCACAAAAAGAGCTAATGATTGAGACTCTCAAAATTAATACGAAGAAAAAGTTAAACGAAGATTACACAAAATATCTTTCCGATCTTTTGAAAAAACAAACCGGCAATGATGCATATCAGTTTAATGAGAATGGCGAAATCAATGTAAATTCTGGAAATGGCTCAGCCTTTTCGTCCTTTGGAGCAATGAAACCGCATAAGCTTACGGTACCGGTTGACTTTAATGACCAAACCGGAAACTCGACAGATTCAAACGCCCCAACTTCTGAAAAAATAATTGAAGACTGGGTTAATAAGGTACCGGCAATGAAAATAGCATTTGACGGCGTAGTCGGGGGGATAACCGAAGGCTTAAATGAAATAAGAATAAGAACTAGCGAAACAGCCTCAACAATGGAAAAAATATTTGCGAATATGGCAAATATGATGCTCCAGGCTTTTGAACAAATAATAGCTAAATGGGCTGTGTTAAATATCCTTTCATTCGCAATTGGCGGCCCTGGAATTGGTTTGGGTAAAATGCTAACTGGGCATTCCGGAGGAGAGTTTATGGGGACTCCAAAAGGTGCCATTAAACTTGCAGGCGGCGGAAGCTTCATGATACCTAACGGATATCCTAACGATAGTTTTGGCCCATTGTTTTTGGAGAGCGGAGAAAAAGTAAATGTAACCTCAGCTAATAAGGTCGGAGATCAGGAAAGAATTTTAGGACAATTGCTTAATCAAAACAAAATAATGACCATGTATATGATCGAAGCGAATATGAAGGATAATCTGAATATATCGGAAATACCGGTAACCGGCGAAATTCAGGATAGAACAATTTATTTGGCAAATAAAAAAGCCAACAAAGTAACCAAACGAATTAGTTAATGGCATACACAATTACCATATCGACAAATGTTCAACAAATCGGCGCTGATACGCTGCAAATGTTATTGACCTTTAACGTTAACGCAACCGGCACAAATTTATATTGGGATGCAAAAACGCAAGGCATACGCGTTGCTGACTGGGGAGTACTGGACTGGAGCTATGATATTGAAGATGCGTTTATGGTACCGGCTATTTATAACTTCAAGCTGCTTGACGCAGCCGGAAGATTAGAAAATCTATTTTTTGGCACCGATGCAGTCGCGCTTGCAACAGATAAAAGGCCAATAGTTGAAATTAAAGTAAACGGTCTAACCGATTATAAAGGCAAGGTACAGGAGGATGGAGTAAGGCATGTAAGCGGAACAAAAGCACTTACTATCAATGCCGATTCTGATACTGACGTCATTAATAAAAGGAAGTTATTTGCTGACGATGGAACTCCATATAATCCATTTGGTTACACCTTAGCTTTATGGCCAAATGGATATTACCCCATATATAAATTTTTTGAAGATATTTATGGCTTAATAGATCCATCAATATCTTTTGCGACAGGGAGCCTTGCAATAACACATGATTGGAGTTTCGGGGGATGGAGAATACTTCCAACAGAAGACCACAATGTTATAAATGACGTTCAATTCACAGAGTTATTACAAAGCGCAATTACACTTTATAATAATCCACCAATGGGATTAAATAATCTTGGTGATATTTTAAGAAAAATGGCAATTGACTGGTGTGCGTTTACGGGAATGCTGCACAAAGAAAAAGCATTCTTCAAAAAATTATTTCATTACGATGCAAGCAATTTGCAGATACTTGGAAAAGTCCGCGCACATGAAAAATATTATAAATATGGTCTGATTGACTACGTAAAAGTAACTACAGAAGTTGGCAGGGCCTTGATATATACAAAAGGGATAGATACACAATTAGAAGATAGATTTTTAGAGAGAGATTCCATACCGGCTTTTTACGATAACCAGGCCGATCCAGACATACGTAATACGAATGTTCAAGCATCTATAAACCGAAGTAGTAGCAATGATGGTACATATGCAATTTATCGCTGTGCCGATCCAAACTTACTTGGTGGAGCTTTCAACGATAACGGCGAAGTAACAAGTGAGTTTTGGTACCGTAACCGTGGTTTTATAGACAAATGCAGGGCAGATGTTTTTAAGGTTGAAGGTGTAGGTTATTCTTATCTGAAGGATTTTAATGACGGCGGTTCAAAATTTCAACCGATAATAATGAAGAAACAATTAGGCAATGGGTTGACAGAAATTGAAGCAGTTTACTTGGGTGAATTATAATGTCAGCAACTGCGGTTAAATCAGTAAGTAATATATCAATCTCAACAGCCGATGTTAAAGCAAACGGCATTGAGAAGGTGGTAAAAAATATCAGCGGTGTTGATATTACAGCATTTCAGCCGATAATCAACGCAGGCTGGGATGTTACTGCGGATTGCATGCTTGTTGCTTTGCCTTCTGCCCAAACAGATATTATAATCGGGATAACAGTTATGCCGATAAAGAATAATTCAGTACCGCTTGCAAAATATGTTAGCTCCGGCTTGATGCTGAATATAAATACATCTGCATGGGCTGCAAATGATTTCATCTATGCCAAAACGGATGGCAGTTTTACAAATGATCCTATAGCTGATCCGGGTAATACTATACCTCAAGAAATTGGATTAGTAATTAGGAGCCATGCAACACTCGGCGAAGTATATATAAGCACAGTTGGCAGTCAGATTAAATATGCAAAATTGGCGGTTAGTGAGATTGTTGGAACGCTGCTCATTGAAAATACCGTGAATGATGGGACAAAGCAAATTACTATCAAACATGATGGAACGGATTCGGAAATAAAGGGCTTTTCCGGATTGATGAAGATGATAGGTACAAAACTGCGATCAATAGTTACGTCAGATATAACAAAATATGTAGATATCTACCATGACGGCACAAACGGATTTATCGAGCCATCTACCGGAGCTATTTTAACAAATAACCACGTCCTTAATACCGGGACAGCAGCTTTGCAAGGCTCGACGGCAATTCTGAGTAATTTGACATCCGACGAAGTTGTTATGGTCAATGGTGGTGGAGCGGACAAAAGTTTAGTTTCAGTTGCAAAGGAAACAGCCTTTAATAAGCCATTTGGGACATCCGCAAGCACGGTAAGTGAAGGTAATCATAATCACGATGGCATATATACGAGCTGGGAACCAGGGACAACATCAGTGATACGAGGATCTGACGGACATCTATATACGTTTAACGGCACTGCCTGGGTAATGGTTCCCGGAAGTTAATTAATAATTGGATTTATAGAATGATAACAGAAAGCATATTCGGAAGCAGCGGGCCTAAGTTCGCCTATGATTTGGGAGGACCAAGCGAAGCGACTGTTATACTCGGGCATTGGGTACCGGGGAAAAACGAGCAGGACGGCGAAAAGGTTTTGATACACGAAAGTGAACTGGAAAGCGATAGAGACTTTATTGACCTGGGCGGCGGTTACTGGGTTTATGACGGGTTCGTTTATTTAATGAAATATGTCGACCCAATTTTAATTAGAAGCAAGTTTGAAGAGATTAATCAATACAATCGCAAGAAAGTTGTCTTGTGGCAACACCGGGACGGAGATCCCTTCAAAGACTCTTTGGGAAACAATATGCTTTTTTATATGAATTGTTACCCAAGAAATTTCGGAACGCTTGATTATCGAGATTTGCTTTATATTCAATTCAGAAGCTGCAAGGCTGTTGATTTCAGCAATGGATCGACAATAATTACCCAGCCAGCGGAAATAATAATTACTGATTCTTTTAAAACAGATATTTAATTTAATTAAAGGATTACACAATGAAACTCAAAATAATTTTACTTGTTTTACTTCTTAGCTTTTTAGCTCTTGGGCAAACCTCAACCTATGTAAAATATTTTATGAAGGCAGACGGAACGGCATTAACCGGGTACACAGGTTATATTTATTTTGTCCCGCAGGCAAACACTTATCCGACCGGTGCGCTTTCAATGACTGAAGACGGCACGCGACTTGGGCAATATTACCGCAACAATGTACCGGTTGGCGAATATAAGATTTATATTGACGCTGATAAATCCGGAGCGGGCGCGCCGGCGCTTTATCTTGAGCATCAATGGATCGGCGAGGATGTGCTGACAAGAATTGCCGGGAAGTTTGATGTTAATACTCAGATTGATCCAACGGCGATAAAAGATAATTCGATTACTCATTCGAAGTTGAATATTGGGAATTCGATTGTTAATGCGGATGTGAATTCGGCTGCGGCTATTGCTTATTCGAAATTGAATTTGGCAGGTGCAATAAAGTCAACGGATTTACAGACAATACCCTATTCTAAATTGAGTTTGACTGGTATGATCCAGCCGACTGATCTTCAGACAATACCTTACTCTAAGTTAAGTTTATCAGGATCAATTCAGCCGGCTGATCTTCAAACAATTCCATATTCAAAATTAAATTTAGGAAGTTCAATTGTTTTGGGAGATATAAATCCGGCGTTGAAGACTTACATAGACACGCGGGTTGGCGGCGGGACGATTAATAATTTGCCGGATGGGGTTACTATTAAACAGAATTTAGATTCGACATTGAGTGTGGACACAACAGAAATATTAAGCTATGCAAAATTCCAGGCGGATAGTGTGGCGAAGTTAAATATTTTGGATAGCTTGGGCAAGGATAGATCATTTATAAATGTTAAAAGATTTGGGGCGAATGGTGATTCGTTGACCAATTGTACACCGTTGATACAAGCTGCAATAGATTTGGCTATAAGTTCTGGCGGCGGGACTGTTTTCGTCCCAAAATCTAACAAGCCTTATTTGTTAAAAAAGCAGGGAAATTGTCCTTATAATACAAGTTATGGATATTGTTTGGATTTGAAAAGTGGGAATATATCTCTATATATTGAAGCCGGAGCAATTCTGCAATTGGCGGATAGTCAAGCTGTTGGTTTAAGACCGATTAATATTATTGTATTTCAAAATGCAAATAATATTTTTATTGGCGGTGGTGGAATGATTAATGGAAACACTGCGGGGCAAAAAACCTTTTCACTTGGTTATGCGCAATTAGATGATGGATGTGCAATTTGGGGATACCCTCCAGGTAATTATTTTACACTCGACAATTTAATTATAAAAGATCTATTCAGTAATCCAATTTGGCTTAATTTATATAATTATGTGACAATAAACAATCTGCATGTAAGTGCAATTGGGGAAGGTGCTAATTTTGGAAGTTGCAAAAATATAAATATAACAAATTATTCTAATAATGACAGTGCCAATGTAGCTGTCGGCGATGGTTTGGAATTAGCTACATGCCAATATTTTAACGTAAATAATATATTAATAGCAAAAAATGGTGCAGGTGGTGGGATTGACTTATACGGCTCGAAAGATGGCATTCTTAGTACATTCGTTATAGATTCGTGGGTAGATGGTTTGCAACTTGGCAACCCGGTAGGAGATACTCTTAAAAATGTAATTATTTCAAATGGGCTGATAAAAAATGTAGCTGCTATCGGCATAGATGAAATAAGGGGTGGCGTGATAATAAATAATGTCAAAATATTAAATGCTGGAACTTATGGTTTCCAAGACTATGGTCTGCCGGATAATTGGAGAGGTTATCCATTTGTCTTTAATAATGTAACTATTGATTCGTGCGGATGGGATGCAGTTCATATAACGAGTGGACGAACTATATATTTTAATAATTGCATTTTCACTAATAATGGATACAGTGCCATAGACTTGGAACGCGTTAACACCGATGGTTCTCTGCCTCCCGACGTATATATAAGTGGTGGCACGTTTTACAATAATGCAAGGGGCGATCTTTTTCTCAATTCCCAACTAGATACTGCTTGGTATCCGACCGGTAGCATTTTGGGCGCATCATTTGACACCGCACTTTCGATTAGTTTGGGGAACTATGGCTATTATTCAATCGCGAAAAATTTATATATACAAAATTGTAAATTATCTAATTCTACGACAATAGGCGATACATCCAATGCAGCTAAACTAAATACGCTTACATTAAATGGGCAAACCATTGGAACATTGTTGAATGGTTCTAAGAGACAGAAAATTGAAATAGATTTTAGCGGTAATTCGACAGTGAATGATAAATCAAAAAGTGGTTATGGAAACATTAATTTAGATGGTGGTGCATGTGCAAGTTTTGTTAATGGCGATAAACTTTTTTTGGAATTTAATAATAATCAATGGTATGAGACTAGGAGAACCCCAAATGTGAGAAAACATTATATAGGTGATTTATACAATCAATTGATATTGGATAGTTTAAAAATAGGAACATTAATTACTCCGCCCAGTAATTTAAATTACGGTGAAGTATGGATGGACACAACAGATTCGTTTTCATATCCAATTCTTCGGATAAAAAAGCCTTTATTGCCAGGCAATAATTTAATTACATCATGGAATAATTCTGGGAGTTATCCGTGGGATACATTTGCAAGCAATGGTGATTCTTTAATAACTTTGATAAAAACAAATACCACAAATTTATCATCAACATTTTCAAACGATATAGATGTAACTGCTGGTGATTCGATAATGATAACAATTAAGGGATTTGTTCAGAATAGTGGTGCAACGCTAGACATGTATATTTCTACCTCTGATTTGGGAATAAGTATTGCGACTATTTACCCAAACCTAAATATTAACAATCCAGATATAAACGGCAACGTAATAAGATATGCAAAAATTAATAGTTCCATCGGTAGTGCGAAAATAGGATTTATGCTCAATACATCACAAATAGGCAATTATACGGCTAAAGATATATTGTTTCAGAAATTAAAGTAGTAAAGAAAAATAATTTGTAATATGAATTGTAATATAAAATGCGACTGAATAGGACGGAATAGAGCAAATCAACAAAATCATTTAAAACAGAAATGCCGAAAACCCTAAATTTTCGGCATTTTAACAAGAGCGAGCGACGGGGTTCGAACCCGCGACATTCAGCTTGGGAATATGCTTATAAACACGACAACTCAATGGGAAAAATAATTTTATATTTGTTGCAGTTTTAGTAATTGTTTATTTTGCGCCGGTTGTCCTATTTAGTTTCACTTTTACACTTACAACTTTTGCAAATTTTTATCCAGCAGCTTTTCGTTGTGCGAATTTGAATTTTTTATACTTGAAATATA
>JAEHJW020000400.1_pt1 | contig 35737 bp, 56 predicted proteins | sample 9271431 | NCBI WGS metagenome assembly JAEHJW02 | reverse complement strand
TGATGATGAACCTGGGCCGCCACGGTACGATACGCCGCTGATAAACGTATCCATATCTGGGATATGGCTTTGGCTGAAAAATAGATTGCAAAACGAAAGGATTCAAGATGACGACTTTTCTTCAAATTATGACCGCTCTGCCAAGCCTGATAAAAACGATCAGTGAATTGATGACTCTGGCGGAGGAAGCTATGGGTTCGGGGAAGGGCGCTGATAAAAAAGCGTCTGTGCTTGCCACTATCGAGGCCATGGTCGCCAATGCCGACCTGTGGGCTAAAACTCAGTCGGTATTTTCCGGGATAATCAATATGGTGTCGTTATTCCGGTTCGGTTCCAGTGGGAAAGACCCGGCTGCAACGACCACATCCGCAAAATAGCGATTATATCCATTTTTAAACCCATACCAACACAAGGGGTATGTGATTTAAACCGCTCCTGAGCGATTCTGTGAAGTCGGATGTTTTATGTAATTAAATTAATATGTTGAATGGCAAAATAACAACAAAGGCGGCAATAAACTCACTTATTGCCGCCTTTGTTGTTATTCCGTTCAGCTTTTCCTGTTTTTAGTATCGCGGTCTTCATCGAAAAATTTCATGCCCATATCCTGCTCCATTTATCAGCGGCCCTTAATCCGGATAGATTGCATAGCGCATATTCACGCCTTGCCTGGCGCTGGTAATGCTCGTAGATATCCGCTTCTACTTCAATCAGTTTATCCAGCTCTTTCTTGTTCAGTTTCCCGGGGAACGCATGCGTAGCATCCATAGCGCATTCTTCGAGCTCCCTCCATAGATGAACGGCATCTTTCTTGGAACGCTCGATGGCGGACGATGCTATCGCTGATACAGCGGCTATTTTGGCCAGTGTTTCTACCAATGGTCTCATGTTGCCCTCATGGAAATTGTATTTGATTATTTAGTAGGCAGGCTCTGCATGTCATTTCTCCGGTGCGATCATTTGTCATAATCCACCAGCCACCATCACCGTTTATTTCAATGCCGCAAATAGTTTTATGCGCGTCCATAGAGCCATGCACAACACCAAATAAAATGTCAGCACGTTTGCGGCACCTACTAACAGTGTACAGCGGGTAGTTGGGCGTTGACATCAACAACACGCTCTGTGTTCTTCCATGGTGACATCGTTATCGAAGCAATTGTTTGCCCTACTTGCGGCGACTACGCATTTGTCGCAGAATTTATACAGTATTTTAACCGGGTGGATGCGTTGAATAAAATATACAGCTCCGCACATTGGGCATTTTGTTTTTTGATTATATTGGGATGTTGAAGTACTGCTTGTTTTCTTTTTTTTATCCTGTCTGCCTTTATGAGGCATGGCCTTGCTACATTCGTTACTGCACGTTTTCTTTCGACTAATTGTCGTTGTGAATATCCTACCACAATAGGCGCATTTTTTTGTGATATACCGTTTACTGGCCTCCCGTTTTCGGTGAAGAACCCCCATCTGGCACTCTGGAGAACAGAGTTTCTTATTGGCCGTTTTTGTTTTAAACGGTTTCCCGCAGTGTTCACATTCACGGTTATATAGCACGTTACCTCCATATTTCATCCCACAATGCAGACGCTTCCAACCCTTCCTGGATATCAATCTCGTAATCAGGATATGAGTTGTCGTCGCCTGCAAACAGGTAGTAGGCGTTGTTTAAAACCGATGCTATCTCTTTGATATATTGTTTTCGTTTTACATCGGTAACATTTTCGCAGATTGGTTCAATGACGCTCAGAGCGAAATTTATTGGAACCTGGATATTATGGCGTCCGTTGTCCCAGCCTATTTTATTGCAGAACAACATGATGTTCCGATGAATATGAGAAAGCTCGTTGTCAGCAACCCGTAGAGGCCATTTTTCAATGGCTGACATCGTAACATCACGGAGCTTTTGCAGTATTGGCACTGCTTCTGGCCAGTCTGTGGTATCTGATATATCAGCGATGGCGACTACGAGCGCCAGTTTCGACAACATGTTGGTTCGGATGCTCATTGGATTATCTCTCGTGTGATCTTTTGGGTAATGCCCATTGATCTACAGGTACAACCTGCTTCCATTTTGGTTGGAAATATCCATATGGTTCACCCTGGTTTTCAAATGGGCATTGTCTCGGAACAAATCCGGCAAGCCCTTCGTAAATTAAAACGCACGGATCATTTTCGTCACACTTACAACATTCATATCTCATTTTCCACATCTCCGATCTCTCGCATGGGTTGAGTATCATTTTTCAGACTTTATGAGCCACAACGTATTTTGTGTCTCATAGGATAAAAAATCCCGTATCCGGCCCCCGTCCGGGAAAACGACGGGCAAAGGGTGGAGTGTACCCGGCCTGGCGCTGTTACTTATAGCGCGACCTGCGTCTGCGCGCCTGGTTAAAAATTACATTCGCATGGAGGATATTCCTCCATGCCGATATTGTTTCCCATCGGCATCTGTCTATCGTCAATCAACGCTGCCAGCGGCGCCGATCCTTTTATGTAATATGGGCGCGTCCCTTTCTTCTTATTTTCATTCTGGTTTTTTTCCAGTGTTTGTGCGACGCAAAACAAGTCAGGGTGCTCGCGCCGTAGTTTGCGCCATCGTTCTTTTTGCTGAAATGGACAAAAAAAACAATTTGATTTAGGCGGCGCTGGTAACCCATGTTTTTTGATGATGTCGAAACACCCAGCACGATCTATTTCATGTTCTACCAGCAAGTACCTTTTTTCGACACCTTTCTGGCATGAAATTTTCGCCCGGTGGCGTTCGCCAAAATCCATACCGATATGAGAGAAGCATGGCTTATCAACATAGTTGACGTATGGTGAAACTTTGAACTTGTCTGTGCACCATCGCTGAAACATGGATGGTGTCGTCTGTTTTTCCTGGCAGTATCCCAACAGCGTGTTATGCCCTTGATAATTTGGGTAAATCGTTGTTAGGGGATATCGTTTTTTAAACATTTCTACGTAATCATATGTCTCCGGCCAGTCCGCCCCATGATCAACAAAGATTGCCTCGAACTCTATGCGCTGTTCCATCATCAGCAGGTAGAGAGCGACGGAGTTAACCCCGCCGCCGAAGGACAAATAGTTTTTCATGCCTATATGTTGATCCAGTTGTTACCCCCCCCTTTTACTTAGAATGATTATGTGACTGCCAGCGCGCCGTTCCTACCTAAAAGTTTTGTATTTGTTGTTTTTGATATAGCTTTCCACAGAGTTTTTTATTACCCTTAAACCTCTTGGCCCCAATTTAATCGCTTTTATCTTCCCTGTTTTGATCATGTCGTATATGTGCCTTTCTGTGCAGCAAAGCAGTATTGCTGCTGATCTGACATGTATCAACTTTTCTATAACAGTTTCCGTGTTTTCCGTGTTCATAGAGATATTCTTTTTGTCCGGTTAAAGAAGTGAGCTTTTTATTGTTAACGCTTGTCTTTTCTTTTTTTTAAATACACAGTTCTGGATATCTTCTTGTTTTTTTCCTGGGTCTTTTATCCAGGAAAGACCCGCTCTTATTGCTGCGGCATAGGCGTAGATTTCTGCATCCAAGGCGTCATTTCTGTCTCTGGTTTTTATCCAGTCCATGACTGGGAATCCATCTTTGATGCTTGTTTCCATTTTCTCTGCTGTTATTTGCAGGAAGTATTCATCAGGTAATCCTGTGTACCAGTGATAACACCCTTTCCCGGCTGTTGTGTTGCTTTTCAGTCTTGAGAAAAAAGTCGACTTGGCGATGTCTGTTCCAATTGGCCATAGTTTTATTCCTTTGGATATTTTTTGTCCTTTCCAGTCGATATCCACTTCTGATGGTCTTCCCAGGATTGGTTTATTCTTTGTTCGCTCCCCTTTTATTGGAAAAAACCGGCTGTCTCGTTTCCTGCAGTACGCATATACCTGTTGTGTTTTAAATCCTGAATCAATGGCTACCCCGGAGACGGGGATCCTTTCTTCGTCTCTTGAAAAATTGTAATTTGAGAGTTCGTCGAGTTGGTTTTCCCATTCTCCAAAGATTTCCCCGTACCAAATCAGCCAGCTTTCTTCCCCTTCTCCCCATCCTCTGACTACCACTACGATTCTGTTTTCTTGTACGTCAACGCCAATTGTTATAAACACGACTCCTTTTGGTGGAATCATCGGCGGGTATGGTTCACATTTTGATCGTAGAGTTTCCCATTCGAGTTGTTCGCCTGCGACTTCAAACGGTTCACCGAGTCTTGTGTTTACCCATACTTTCATTGCCATTACATCGTTCTTGGCATTGATGTACTCTTGTGCAATCTGTTTCCAGGATACGAATCCCAACGGACTTACCAGTCCGCTTATGTGGTATCCTCTACGTTTTCTTTCTGGAAAATTTGGCACCCATTTCCCTTTTGGCAAAAAAGTTTCTTTGTGGTGTTCTTCGATTCTTTTTTGGCAGTTTTCGCAAACGCACCAGACATCTTCTATCTCACCGTCGCTTTCTGTGAACTGTATTCCGTGTTTTTCATTGTTCATTGCGAATGTGAGTATCTGGTATGTTCCGCAATGTGGACATGGTACATGATAATATCGTTGGTCTGACAGCAAGAATTCTTTCTCGATAAGCGATGCTCCTTTTTGTGTTGGTGTGCTTATCTTTACAATTTTCTTTCTGCTTGAATATGTGTCAGTCCTCCGTTCTGCCAGGCTTATCGGACTTCCTTCTCCTCCGATGTCTGACTCGAATCCGTCAATGTCATCCAGTATCAGATATCTGATAGATACATTTCTGAAAGCTGCTCCAGAATTGCTTCCTGCCATGTACAACGCCCCTCCGACGAAGGTTTTTAGTGTTACCGTATTGCCTCCGGTTCTTGCCTTCGCTTTTTGAACCTTTGCATCTAGAGATGGGGTGTTGTTTATCATTTGCGCTATTCGGTTTTTGCTGTGCCTTTCTGCGAGTTCGACTGTTGGGAGCATGTACAGTATCGGCCCGGGTGCACAGTCAATTATGTATCCTACAAAGTTGTTGGCGACCTCAGATCCTCCTACCTGCGTTGCTTTCATTATTGCGATATCGGTTACATTCGTTTCTGTGACCGATAACACCTCCATGATCTCTCTCAGGTATGGTGTTCTGTCTGTCCGGTACTGCCCTGCTTCCCTTGATGCTACGCTATTTAGAGATCTGTTTTGATCTGCCCACTCATTAACTGTGATGAGTGGGTCTGGCTCAAGTGCTTGACATGCTGTGTTTATAAATATTTTTTTTCCGTCAAGCATCTGAGTGCTCCTTGATGTGTGTCAAGGCGCTTCTTATTTCCTTTTCAAGGATAGTCCTGACAGCGCTTTCTTTTTTTTCCGCCGCCAGTTTTGCACTGACTCTATCAATGATATTGATCAGTGCGTCCCTTGTTTTTCTGTACATTTCAAAAGCGCCTTGTCGTACTTCTTCTTCCAATAGGAGTTTTCCTATTTTCTCTTCATATTCGAGTTTTTTTATCTGGGCGCTATAGCGTTCTTTCAGCGCTCTTGCGTCCAGAAAAGATAGGCTTTCTATGTCTTCAATAGTAGGCGTTTCTTTTGTTATCTCTTTTTCTGTTTCCTCAAACGGCGACTTGGTTTGTTTCCGTTTTTGCGGGTCGGTGTATTCATAGAAAAGTCGCTCTGCTTCTTCGAGGTCAACCACATATTTTCCGTTTTTCATTTTGTGGAAGGTGTCGCCAAAAACTCCTTCCGACAGTAACTGCGACACCCTCCCCCTTGAGAGGTTCAGGCGTCTTGACAGGTCGGCCATACTTCCGTTGCCTTCTGGAATGACCTGTAACTTCCCTTTTTTTGGCTTCAGCATCGTTTTTTTGTTTTTTTTGCGCATTCAGTTCACAGGTTTTTCAGACTTGTTGACGGTTTGAAATGCAGCGTTTCAGTTTCCGGCACATGGATTGTCTCGCCGGTTATGGGGTTTCTGGCGGTTCTGGCTTTTCTTTTTCGCCATTCAAATACGCCGAAGCCTTTCAGCGTTGTTTTGTCAGCGTCCACAATTGCGGAAATTATTGTGTCTATAGCCATCAAAGCGGACGCTTTGTTGATGTCCATCTTTTCTGCTACGATTGTTGCCAAATCTGCTTTTCCCTGTGTTCTTGATATTCTCATTCTTTAATTCCTTTCTTTATGGTTTATTTTCCAGTGCTTCCGAATCCATTTTCACCTCGGTTATCGAAACTATCTGGCAGATTTTCACACGTTACCACTTCGACATCAATGACGGGCAGAATCAATAACTGCGCTATCCTGTTTCCTCTATGAACCTGATATTCTGTCGCGCCGTGATTGTAGAGTTTCACGATGATTTCTCCTCGATATCCGCTGTCAATCACGCCTGCATTTCCGGCTTCGACATCATGTTTTATAGAGAGTCCTGAACGAGACTTTATCATTCCAAAATAGCCATTTGGTATAGCTACAAATAGTCCGGTTCTGATATTTTTTTGACTTCCTGCGTTAATCAGAACGGTTTCATCTGACGTAATATCCATGCCAGCATCACCAGCGTATTTTTTGTGTAGCACATGCGTATCCGCTGATGTTGTTTTTTGATAGATGGCAATCATTTGACCTCTTTTGTGTCCGGTAGATAGATGATATTCGCCATATCAATGCACATATATTGAGTGCATACGGCTGGCGGAGCGACAAATTCCGGTTGCCATACGATTGAAGACACGCTGTGATCGTTGACAAAATCATCTGATGATACCATTCTACACAACATCAGTAGTGATATGGCACATCCAAGTATTACCGATATTTCAAATACATACTGTATCCATATATTTTTCATATAGCGTCAGCTTCCATTTCCTGTATCTCAAACTTAAGCCGTTCTATCACCCTGGCAGCCTCTTTCGACAGCGCCTCGAACTCTGCCTCCATGTCACTGATATCAATGCTCGTGAAATTTTTGGTCAGCGCCCATCTCTCCATTTGCGATTTGTGAGTGATAAAGATTTCACAGAGCCTATGTACGATGATCTTTTTCGCTTGTTTTCTCATATATTGTTCATCATACATCTTTGGCCGCTCCCAATAGTCCATACCCGCACAAATCCTGATATGGGTTTTCTCCGAAAGCGTCTTTCCTGTTTGCGATTCGGAACAGTTTGTCTATCATGCGAACAACTACAAGTGCATCGTCCATTTGTTCATGAGATATTCCATTTGGGTATAGGATTCTCATAATTTCTCCTGACCTTCCAAACGAGTCTCCGTAGGCATCTTGTTTTTCGGTAACAGTTGCCGCTATTTGTTGCGCGATTTTATAATAATCTATAATCATAACCGAAAAGATTTCCCTATATTTTCGATAGCATTGTAAATATTCTGTTTGATAGACTTTCTCGGCAAGAGCATTCGTTCACCAATGTTTAGTTGAGCGACTATTGCTTGTCGCATAGCAGTAAGAGTAAATAAATCTGTTGAGTTGTTAATATCTTCAACACTTTTGCCAATAACTGCTTTTATTTTTTTGTTGATGGTCACTGCCAGCCCTTTTTTGCTTGTTGATGCGACGTTGTCGCTGCCAACATACATGGCATGATTTGAAATAGAGGAAAGTACATCTATATATGCCTCTATAGAGTATTTACGAGCCAAGACATCATAAGATGTATCCCCTTTTGGCAGTTTTGTTTTAAATTTTGCTTCAATGGCTGCTATTTCGTGTTCGTCATACGGCGTTAATTCTTGGCTCATTTCCGCCTCCGTTTATAACGTTTCTAAAGCCTTCAGTTCCATTTTCTATCTCTTGGAGGATATATCTGGCTGTTTCTATTTCGGACTCAGGGATGGCCTTGTGTTCATGGAAGTAATCACCGAAGGCAATGGACATGTCGTTGAGAGCGTGCAATACTTTTTTGGCCATTTCTTTGAAATCTGCAACGTCTCCGACTCGTTTCTCAATTTTTGCCAAGACTGGTTGAAGTTCATCAATCCGGTTCTGCATCAGGGACGCTCTATACTGTTTTTGGTGCAGGTCTTCTTCCAGTTCTTTCAGCTTTTTCTTTACGATTTCATCTGCCTCAGATTCTATCGAAGATTTAAGCTGTTGGATTTTGCTTTTCATTTCGAGGCATTGATATGAGAGCTTGTCTTTTTCGTCTTTGATTTTCTGGTAATCATCAGGGAGCTTATCAACGTAAACCTCGATCTTTTGGGGTGGTTTTTGTTTTTCTGCTTCCAGTTTTACTTCCAAGTCCTTGATTTTAGCTTCGACATCTTCCGTTGGGATTTGAGTTTTTGCGGATGCGAGTTGCTTTTCCAGAGAGTCAATGCGTTTGTGCGCTTCGACAAGCTCCTTTGTGTCTTTGATCGTGAGCTTTTCGCCTGCCTCGGTCTTTTCGAGAGCTTCTTGACGGGCAGATTCGGGAACAACGTCCTGAGCAAGAAGTCGCATGATTCCGAAACCCAAATCGTCCCCATGGGGACGATTTGAAAACTTGTCCGAAATCTGCATCAAATTCTTTGCTGTTGTCTGGCTAATATCCTTACTTTCGAGCCATTTTATCCAGCACCCGTGAGGCAGGATGTTTTTCTGCTCAGTCAGGGTCTTTCCCATTTCGATCAGGCCGGATTCAGCTTTTTGTTTGGCGTAATTAAACCGGATATCCAATTCGACGGCCTTGCTTTGATATTGAATTGGAACGTCTGAAAAATCGAATGATGTTACAGCGATTTCGTGCATATAAGCCCTTTTATTTGTTTATATTTTTTATTTGGAAGCCCCTTCTGCTCTTTTGCTTCCACCACCACCAACTTTACTCGTTTCCCCATCATCGCTTCCAGGGCGGGGAAATCCTCTTCTTTTAGAGCGCATACGCCGAGCGCTTCCCTGGTGTCCATCATGGCCTCTGGTGCTTGTTTCAGAGTCGCCTCGATTTTGCGAAGGCGAGCTAATTCTGTACGAAGTTTTGTGGTTACTTGTTTGAGATCAAACAGCGATTTTGCGGCCAAATTTGTCATATCTCTTTTGTCTCCCATCCTCCGCCATTTTTTTTGGCTTTTGGGGCTACCATGATGAACCTGAATGGAAATTCTTTTGCAGCGAATTTGATTTTTACTTTTGCATCGTCTTGAACGAAAGAAAGAGACCCCTTCACTTCATGAATTTCTATTTCTCCGGACGGCAACATGACGGCGAAATCTGGTGAATAGTGGCAGTTGTCAGCCAACTTGAACTTGATGCCCTCGAAACGCCACCAGATAATTTCTCCCGTGTTCATGAGGTTGCCGAGGTGCTGGGCGTAGGCTTTTTCAGTTTTGTTCATCTCGCCTGATTTTAGGCGGCCTGTAGCGAATGTTTTAGTGTTCCGTCTAAAATTCATCTGGAATCCTCCATGAATAGTTTTGGGGAATTCCAGTAAGCGGATCAGGATATCTTTCGACCAACCCTTTTTTATACAGCCTGTTCAGTGCCATAGTGTCCCTGAGTCCGGTTTCAACCCACCGCATAGTCCTTCCATCGGCATTTTTCAGTTTTTGGAGCGTTTCTTCCTCTATCTTTGTCATTTAGCTATTCCCGGTTCTTTCGTCTGCCCTGATTTTGGCGAAGAAGTGCGCTCACCGGCTATTCAGCACCTTCATGTGCGTATCCTCCACGAATAGTTTTGGGGGTGACCAGGTAATGGGTCGGGATATCTTTCGACAGCTCCTTTTTTGCACAGCCGGTTAAGCGCTTTGGTGTCTTGACGATTTGTGCCAACCCACCTTATAGTCCCTTTGCAACTCAAGAGATGGTACAATACCGATTCAAACCTGGTCATTTTGACTCCATCGATAACCGTCGTTGTTTCACTCATAATTTTTCATCTTTTTCGTCTGCCCTGATTTTCGCCATGTACGCCTCCAGGATAGCCTGGACGTCCTTCATGGCGCCATAGATTCGAGCCACTTTGTCAGGATGCTGTTGATAGAGTTCGCCATACGTCACGATGTTTATGGCGATTTCCTCAGCCATTTCGTATTGAGGGGTTTTTGAGTTCATCATCGGTACTCCGGGAGCCAGTAAACGAACGGGCAATCAGAATATTGGCAGGCGTAATCCTTGCTGCGGTTTCCGATCCTGCATTCTCCATGCTTGTTTTTGCATGGACAGTTTTCCGCCCTTTCTTCCCATTTTTCGATAGCTATCGTTTTGTAGTCGGCTTGGGTTTCGGTCATTTTCTTTTCCTCGTTTAATTCAACCAGTTTTTTCATAAATGGGTCGCAAACGTGACTGTCTCCGATGTAATACGCAAGGCATTTAGGGCAAAATCTCAGCTTTGCGCCATGTGGCACGAAGTCATGATCTATATGAAACCTTGTCATTGTTTTGACCTACTTGTTCGTATCTTTTAATGAACCTTGATGGTTATCAGGTTTGCTAACTGATGCTTGGACTATATTACAGTTACTGGGATCATGTATTAACCTTCTTTGTCCGAAAGGGTCATAGCACTGACATCCACAGTTCGGGCACTTTCTGTCGTGATAGCCCAATATTCGATCCAAAATCTCAATCATATCATTCCCATCAGCCATCATGTTCAGTCCTTTTTTTCTCACCCAATATTGATTCGTAATTGTCGCCAATAACTACAACCATATGATTTTTTCTGAAATGTAAAATGACTCCATCATCTCTTTCGTAATAGTGCCAATTACCTGTTTCCAATTCTCTCACAATCCTGCCTTTAAACTTTATGGTTCCAACTGTAGTTATGATTTCGTAATCATTCATTTTTTGCCGTTTCCTATCACATAACATTGTTCACGTTGTTACACTTCTCCCATATTCCTTTCCATTTTTTTAAAACGGAATATCATCGTTGACATAGCCATTCGATTTGGACTGGTTGTGGGTATTTTGAGGCTGGTTACCCGTATGAGATGATGGTTGCTCGCTATTTTTCCCGGTTCCAATCATCTGCATGGTGTCAGCAATGATTTCTGTCGTGTACAGAGTTTGTCCGTCTTTCTCGTATTTTCGGGTTTGGAGTTTACCCTCGATATACACCTGTTGCCCCTTCTTCAGCCACTGCCCACATATTTCCCCCAGCTTCCGGTAAGCGACAATCCGGTGCCATTCGGTGCGTTCTTTTTTCTCCCCGGTGTTTTTGTCTTTCCATTCCTCGGATGTGGCAACCGAGAAATTTGTGATGTATGTTCCGTCCTGCATGGTTTTTACATCTGGGTTTTTTCCCAGCCTGCCTACGATAATTACACGATTTACGCCTGACATATTGTTATTTTCCCGCCTTTTCTCTCAAAATTGATTACAACGGTCTTAATTTGCGATTTAAGCGCACTTCTTTTTCTTGGCATATAAGTTATCGTCTATCTCCATAAAAACCTTATGGCGGTCACTGTGCTTCGTTCTGTGACGTGTTTGTCTGCGTTTTAGAATCCGGTTTGTCGTTTTTATCGTCCTCCGATTCCACCAGCCAGCAGTTTCAGCCGCCTGTTGCTGTTTTCGATCTGTGGCATATCGGAGTTTCCGTTCACACGCTCTGACGCCTGATAAGCCTCGATGAACTCTTTTGCCCACCACTTATGCTCCTCTGTGGTCATGCTGCATATCGAACGCCATGACCATCTTCCGGTCATGAGGCGTTTTGTTACCGGGTCGTCAAAACAGGGCGTCCGGTAGTATCCAAGTTCACGGACTTGCTTCATGACGACGGCGATCTGTTCAGTGGCACGGTCGTTCATGGTGATTTGCGCTGCTGGATTGTTGGCCTGGATTGCCTCGATCACGTCCACGGGTTTCGGGAAAAACCGGGTGGTGGTAATCAGGCGGTTGAATGCGGATTCGCACTCTGTATCCCCGTACTGTTGCAGTGATATCCAGTACACGTCCATCAATGATTTTGAAATTTCTTTTCCGTGGACTTCAGCTAACAAAGTCATGTATTTAGCAAACACTTGTCTGTCTTTCATGGCATCCTTCTTCGTTTTCATCGTTTGCCCATCTGACTATTGTGTCGAGGTTGCGCTTTGTGCATTCACTGACAATCCTGATTTCAGGTTTGCTGTTTCTTTCGTTCAAATATCCCTCGAATTTGTTGCCAAAAAGCGTTTCAGGGCGCAGGTAGTCGATCATCTGTGGGTCGGTCATCCATTTCTCGGATTTTGTATCAATCACGGCAATGAAATCTTTCAGGGAAAAACCCTGTTTCCATCTGGCTTTAATCAGGCGTTGTGTGTTTTTGTTGTCGGCTTTGAATCTCTTCCCAGTGCTGGCGTTCAAGTGCTCGATGATTTTGTCATACGGGATTGCTTCGTTACGGCCTGTCATGGTCACTGTCGTTTCGGATTCTGTTTCTGGAAGATCCTCGAATTCAGGTTTTTGGTTTTTTTCGGGTTCGGCGTCGGGCTTGCCCGACAATGTTCCGTTAGGAACATAATCTTTTCCTTTTCCTTTTCCTTTTCCTTTTCCAGGGCGAAAATTCTCGAACGTTCGAGAATTTTCTCGAATGCTCTCCGAATTTTGGTCGTTATTTTCTTCTATTATTTGGATTTCGCACATACTTCTTTTTGCGTAACCTGCTGGATTATCACCTTTTTCCCAGCCATCAAGCAACGGTCTTCCCGGTTTGTCAACTTTCTGATGCTTCTCAAAGTTTTTAACCCACAGGTACTTTTTTTCGTCCTCGGTGTTGTTCGTCACCGAAAAAATTATTGCCAGTTTTCTCGAAAGAATTTCGTCTGACAGAACCTGAGATAATACTCTCGAATGTTCGAGAAAATTCTCGAATGGGAATATTTTCGCTGAAAATTCAGCAACATCGAAACTTATTACCCACAGGGTTATTCCCAATACTGACATGTGCGTTTTCCTGCCGGTGTTCCGTCTTTTTGGTCCGGGAACCATTTTTCATGTTTTCGGCAAAATGCTTGCCCGTATTCCCGATCTTTCGGTTTACGGGCAAGGAATGTAAAATGGTTGCAATACGCACATATTTTATCTACGGCTTTTTCTGCCGACATCAGGCTTCCGGCATATCGTTGCTTTTTGAGTTTTCAATTTCTTGGTCTATCTTTTTGTCCATATAAGCGATCATATTGATGACATCCGTTATGATTTTTGGCGTGTCTATTTTGAGCGCTTCCTTTGCTTCCTGGTAGAATACTGGAAACTGCTTTTTTATATCCATTAGGTACTGATATTCAGTTGTGAACGAAACTGGCGTTGACGAGCTTTCTTCTGCTGGTGGAATCGGCGGAAGTAGATCGTCAATGCTTTTTTCTGCTTTCTCTACAGCGTTGGCTTTTGGCTTTCCGTTCTTTTTTATTTTTTCCGCAAGTGAAGTGGGTGGTTGAACTTCGGGCGTCGAGGATTTTGAATCATCTGCCTGCGCCGGGATAGCAATGGCATGCGTTGACGAGGGGACTGATTGAAACCAGTCTTGAACGCTGGACATGCCATCTTTGAGAGAGTTGAAAATCTTACCTAATTGCACCATGAGCGCAGGAGTTACGGCATCAATTCTGCGCTGGATGCGAACTTCCAGCATCTCTTTGGTGACTCCGATATCATGGAAGCCTTTGACCATCGCCTGAATGCGCTCAGGAGTGATCTGAATACGGGTTTTTAGTGTCGTCTCGCACTGCGCGACAGCTGAATCAACCACATCGCCGGGGATGATTCCCAGGATACATGCTCTTAGACGCCTTGCGCCTTGATTTGCTATCAGTTCGTAGATGTCACGAGGATCGTTGAGGCGGACATTCCCCTTTGCTTTTGAGTACCGGACATGTGGCACTTGAAACGTTTTGACCTGCCTTGTGTTTGTTTCAATGTCCCATGCATATGCTTCCACTGTGCTTTCGCCACGAGACTGAGACAGTTCACGGATGCCGAATTGGATATTACCCCAATTTTGGGCAATTGCTTCCGCCAACCGGATTGAAGGGCCGCTGATATCCGTGCCACCTCTGGCGTATGTGTACAGGGCATGTTCTGCCAATGTCGGGCGGGTGCATGATTGCAGTATCCTGTCCATTGCCTCAATCTGGTTTCGTTTGAATTTCTTGGCGATTACCATAGCCGCTTGAACCTCAGCGATAGCCCGGTTCTGTTCGACATCCATAAGGGATTCGGAATTTGATGGCTGAGTGAGCGCTATTTGTTGATCGTTGTATTGTGCATGTTCGTATCCATTTGCAGGGACAGCAGCCTGTGATGGTGATTGTAAAAATGGATTTTGCATAGTTTTTCTCCTGTTTTTTGATTTTTATTTGATTACGAAACGGCGTGAGCCAGGTTTTGTTGTGGTAAATTCAGACGCAATGTCCGGGTATTTTTTCTGAAGTGCCTTTAAGTCAATCATCGTTGAATCTTTCGATCGTTTCCATGTTACGATTGGTTTCCCGTTGATCCCAATAATTGCTTCTGTGTCCTGCATCCGGTCTTTGATAGACGCTTCAGCTTCGTCTATCTGGTTTTTCAGTTCATCAATACTAATCTTGGCGGATTTGATGAACTGGACAAGAGATTGGATATCGTCGTTTCCCTGGATCGTTTTCCCTGCCGTATGCAGTGGCCACATGGTGTCTCTGTCAGCGGGAGTTGTGCATTCTGGTGGAATTTCTGGAACAAGGTGATTCTCCCAGAAACCCTGGACTGCCGCCTCGATGAGGGAAATGATATCGTTATCTCGGCTCACCTCAAATATATCAAAATCAGATGCTCCAAACAGCACGGCTACATCCGCCGACTGATAGCCGGTACAGGCCATGTATGCCTGCACCTGACACTGATAGTGATCTGGGACACCATTTTCCCATGCCCGCCGGTCGCGGGCGGTTTTTATCTCCAACACACACGGAAAACTGCCATCTGATTCTGTTGATATCCCGTCCAGACTTCCGCACAGATACGGAAGTTGTGGATGCTGCATTGGGATGCCGAGCAGTTCCGGATTCGTGTTGTATCGAACAATGCGTCCCGTTTCCTCGCAGTATTTCTGCCGGATAAGAGGCTCCAACGCCCTACCCCAATACATGGCAGGGTTGTCCTGGATGGTAATCTGTCCGGTTATTTTTAGGTATTCATCCAGTGGCGTTGACCACGGAGAAATCCCACAAATTCCGGCTATATTTGAGCCACCGATCCTCATATCATGGCTCCTATGTCTATTTGAGCGTCAAGTATCCTATCAATCTGGTAGTCCATTTCTGCCTCATCTTCCTGCCGATTGTCATCTTCTGGCAGGTCGGCGTCCAGCCATCGGTCATAGGCTTGAGACTCGATCATTTGCATATTCTGTTCGTATGATGGTAGCATCTTGTTTTCTCCTTTTTTGTTGTTGTGGATTGAGGCGGATAGATGATAAGTTTACGATCTCGCCGATTTCCCCTGAATGTGCCGACAACCCTTTGGGCTATCGGTAGCGCCTTTCAGCCAGCAGCGTTTGCAGAGGTTGTCGAGATAAATCCCCTGCCCATTGCGGATAACGTATCCGCCGACCGGTTCTTTATGACAGCACTGGCAAATTTTCTCTGTCATTTCTCAGTGCCTCCATGCGGGTTTCGAGACGAAAGCGGAAATCCAACGAATCAGGGTCACACAACCATTCAAAAGCCAAGAGCAACCGGCTTGGCAGGTCGGTGAACCTGCCTGCCAAGTACAGCATTTTTGCGAAATTAGACATTTTTCCCCCTCCTCGCGATAACGCAGTAGTAGCTCCCATGACCATCAGGTACAAACGATTCATATTCTGACTCGGCCAGGTGGCCGGGATGCTGCAATTTGTTTTTGTATTTAGTCGTCAAGCGGTGCAATGATACCTTCCCTGGCTCTATCTCGCCGACCTTTGCAGCGCCGATCACAGCCATATCAAAATCCTCTTTGGTTGCTTCCGGGAATTCATGCCGCAGATCAGGAAGCCATATTGGAGCGCTCACAGGCTGTGTGGCTACGAAATTAAGGATGTCCTCAACGGTAATGGTCGGTTCAGCCGGTACTGTGTGGGCGCGCTCCAGGCATTTTGTGACGGTATCCGCAAAGGTAGAAAAAGCGTCCTCGGCGCAGTCGGAAATTGAAATGCCCATGCGTGATGCGATGGCGGTTATCTCGTGATAAAGATCGTCTGTGATGCTGATGGAAATGTTCATGCTTTACCTCCCGATGTTTAAAAAAAACGGGCTTATCTGATTTCTGTATTTACCCGACAGTTGAGAGTCGAGCGCCTGCGTTACGATCAGACTTGGTTCGCAGGGGCCGCCCGTAAGCCCCCAAGGAGCGCAAGCCATGCAATGGTACTACATGTATGTCCCGGTGAACCCGTCCGCCGGGAGACGCCCCAGCCGCATGGCTTTTCAGCGGCTTTAATTCGTGGGGGAACCCGCAAGGTCAACAGATCTGTGTTGGGTCGGTTTTTTTTGTTTTCTACATGAATCCTGAAATAGGTTTACCGCTTCCGCCTTTGTCATTCTTTTTTTTGACGACTGTTTCGGTTTCAGCGCATTCACAGCGCCTTTTAACTGCTGAATTGTGGTTTCCGCTTGCTTCAGCAGTGTTTCAAGCTCGTAAATTTTCCTTATTTCTTCATTCATGCGTAATACCTGAATAATACCAATGTGTTTCTATTGTTTGATTGAACCCGATGCCCTAAACGGTAATAATCGGATTAAATCCGGGTGCGCCATGATAAGTGGCGTTCCGACCTCGATACATGTCCGGATAAATTCTGACAGTGAGCAATCGAGGTTGTTGGTTGCTGCATTTATAATCGCCAGCAACCTGTCATCCACTTTTATATTTAGTTGGTTGGAGACCTTCACGAAGTCACCCCCATATACGTTTTTTGTGTTCATATTTTTTCGAGAGCTTTTTTTATTTCCTCTTGGTTCCCTTCTACCCAAAGAATCGGGTTTGTCCTTGTTGTTCTGGCTAATTTTTTTGCCGTGTTCCATGAAGGCCGTCTTATTCCGGCCAATATTTGATTTAGGAATGCCGTGGATATCCCGGTTTCTTCCGCTAATTTTTTTTGAATTCCATGTTTCATGATTAGCTAATTAGCATATAGCTAATTATCCGTCAACAAAAAATTAGCTATGTGCTAATTTTTCGGCATTGATTTCATTATTAGCTGTGGGTTAATTTTGCATATGGACAAATTTTCCTCTTATGATTGTTTTCTGGCTGCGCTTAGGCGGGAAATAAATAGAAACTGGGTTGGCAGGCGGAAAGTGTTGGCGTCTAATAGTTTGATTTCGTTCCCTTTTTTGAGCGAGATTGTGAAAGAAAAAAGGCGGGCGTCCATGATTACGCAGATGAATATTTGTAATGCGCTTGGTTTTGGCAATCTTGATGGGCTTCTCGCTTATGGTCGGGCTATTCTTGAGGCTGCTGGTAGTGGCACAATGCCGTTACCATTGAATAATTCTGAAATCGTTGGCAATACGGTAGATGAAACAACAGAGCACGTGATTGACGAAACTGCTTGCCGTGAATTTGATGATGATGAGGGTGCGACCGTTAATGTTAAGAATGTCGTTCCGTTTCCTAAAAACGGAAATTATGAGTTGGCAGTGTTTTCACATGAAAAAATACGGTTGCAACAGATGCACGAAAATTTAGATGCTATTTTTCAATCAGGTGATATTCAGCTAATTGCAGCGATTGAATCTAATTTGATTGCGTTTAAAAAAACCGTTGATTTGCAAAAGCGAAGTGATGACCAGGAACTGCAGACGGAAGCATTAAAGCAAGAGGTTTCCTCGATGCGGGACCAAATTCGGAACATTATAGGGGGCACCGGAGGATAGTTTGTCGTTTTGGGTTTTGTGGTATTGCGCCTCACAATCCACATATTCAAAAATTGAGACGTGGCGATTACGAGGTTTACGATAATTTGATTTTGGTGCTGTTTTGCGATGATTGGATATCTCGATCGTGGGATGGATATGCTGATGTTGAAATGAAAATTGCGGGGGATTGTGTATGGCAATCACTCAATTAAAGGATGGGCGCTGGGTTGTTTATTACGTTAACCCTGCGCCGCCTCCAAAAATCAAAAAAGAGTATTTTGGGCGTGGTGCGACAGCGCAAGCTAGGGCTGAAAAGCGTGACTCCGAATTGGGATTAAAAAAAACACGTCCGAGAGTTGACCAGAACGATGGTCCGCTTTTTGTCGAATTGGCGATTGAGTATATGAATAAGGGATTTTCTCCGAACAGTAAAAAACATCTTCAAATTAGGTTGAATGCAAATATAATTCCTGAAATTGGCGATATTCCCGCTGTTAAGTTGACACATGCCGATCTTGAGCGGTATGTCAAACATCGCCGGGAAACCGTGAAAGACAATACAATTCGCAGAGAGATTGTTGATATCAAAGCTGTTTTGAATTGGTCTGTTAAAAAGAATCCGCCGCTGATTCCGTACAATCCCGTCAGGGATTACCCGGCGCCGCCTGCTGATGATGATGTTATTATTCCGCCGACTGCCGAGGAAGCACGGGCGATTATGGAACATGCCAACGAGCGGCTTCTCAGGGCAATCACGATTTCATGGTACACCGGGCTTCGGCCTGGAGCGGTTGAGCTTTTGTCGTTGACGTGGGCAAATGTTTTATGGGACAGACAGGTGATACGGGTTGTTTCCGCACACAAGGGAGGTGCACCTATGCGGGATGTTCCGATTCACGACGATCTTCTTAAAAATCTTTTGTCGTGGCGTGAGGCTGATGGGAACCATAGCGGTTTCATTGTCCACTATCGTGGACACAGGATACGTTCGATATTGAAGCCCTGGAAACAGGCGTTGCAGAAAGCCGGAATCACGCGGCGCCTGCGCCCGTATGATCTCAGACATCTATTCGTTACACGGGCAATCGAGGCAGGGGTTGATTACAAGACGCTCTCCGATATCGTGGGTAGTTCGCCGGAAACGCTTCGTAAACATTATCAGCATGTGAGCAACGAGGCCAGACGAAAAGCCATTTCCATTATGCCCAAAATCCCATAAAAATTGCTGGGTATATTCAGGGATATTCTTTCAATATTTTTAAAACAAGACAAGTGATTTCAGGTGTTTAAAAATTGTTTATACCTTCACACGGTAGAAGCCGGAGGTTCAAACCCTCTACCGCCCACCATTTAAAATCAAGGGGTTATCGGAGAAAAGACCGATAGCCCTTTTTGATTTACTGGGGATATTCTATATCCCCAGCATTATTGGCGTGATTCTTTGAGCAAGATAAAAACGATATGTCTTTTTCTTCTCCCGTTGATTGTTGCTGCGACTGGCATTTTCTTTTTTGTAGGCAACAACGTTCTGGATGTTTATTTTTCCCCGAATGGCGGTTGTACATCTGCCATTATCAGGTGTATTGATGCTGCTCGAAGCAGTATTTTGATTCAGGCATATTCATTCACCAGTGCTCCGATTGCGGCTGCTGTTGTTGGTGCCAAAAAGCGGGGGGTTTTGGTAATTGCTATTCTGGATAAAGGTCAGCGTACAGCAAAATATTCGAGTGCTGATTTTTTGGCGCATTCCGGCATTGAGACGTATATTGATTCTGCCCATGCCATTGCACACAACAAAATTATTGTGATTGATCGCTCGGTTTTAATAACGGGGTCATTCAATTTTACGGCGTCGGCGGAGGAGCGGAATTCGGAGAATTTATTGGTTTTTTCTGGATACCGATATCGTCCCCTCGTGAAGCGGTATATTGAAAACTTCGAGCTTCACAAGGGGCATTCTGTTCGTTATTACGGACGATAGGCGTTTATCTTTTCAGCTTTCCGGCTATCAGCAGCATCAGTTTTGATGCTGCTCCGCTTGGGCGTCGTTTTCCGTTTTCCCAGGCTACCACAGATGATGTGGTTTGCCATATTTCTTTGGCAAACGCTTCCTGTGATATTCCCAGGGTGTTTCGGATATCCTTGATTTCTGTAGGGGATAATATTTTGGGGGTGGTATTGTTCATAAGCACGCATTATCTGGGTCACCCTCATCGGCGACCTCTATCACCAGTATCTCTCCGGGCAAGACACTGACCGCTTCGTCCATGTCGGAGCGGTCAGTGTAGCCAGCGTCTTTGGCCAGAGCGTCCAGGGCATCTTCGGGAGTTTCGCCCCGATAGATCCCGAGTATGTGTCCGGACACGGTATTTTCAATACGGTAGCTGTTCATATAATCAATCTTCCTTTCGTATATGGTTTCATACACGGCAATTTTTTTGCGGTGCGATAATAACAGTCCCATTGATACGCCTTTCCGGATCGGTGCCATACCGAACAGATAAATTTTTTATTTACGTCAGCAGATGTCGGTGTTCGATCGCACTGTTTTGCAGAGATGTGTATGGCGTATGGGCTGTTTGATTCGTCCTCAAACATGATCTCGTAGGCGTCAGAGGCGCTTATTGATGGGCACGGCCCGCGGGTTATCACCACGTATTGCGTGTTAATGATGTCCGCCAACATTTCAAAGCGGCAATCCGGAACCAGCACACGGAATGCACCCGAATTGATGGTTAGGTAAAACAGGCCATGTTTGGCGTGATCTGAATCCCAGTATGTGGTAGATACGATTTCTGCGCCATTGTTTTTAATTTGTAAAATCATGATGTATCCTTATATGTCATTAAACATGTCTTTCTCTATCGGAAGTATAGAGATTTTTATGTCCCACTTTTTTGTGCCCAGTTGCCTGGGCGGTTGATTCAATCTGTTATGTGGTGTCGCCTTAATCTTCCCACTGCAAATCCCAAGGGCCACGCCCCCAGGCTGCCTCAATTGATGCCTCAACATCAGCCATTGTTCGTTGAGGTGCGATGGCTGGCTCCTCAATCTCGCCGTCTGGTAACTCTACTCGGATGATGTATGCTTCAGTATCGTTGTAGTAGTCGCTGTTTTCCAGTTCAGCAAAAATTTTTCCACGCCCTGCTTCGTTGTCGAGTTCGATTGTAGCGATGGTTTCCATGGTTCTTCTCCTTTTTTTGTGCCCAGTTGCCTGGGCGTTTAAAATGTTTTTTTATTCTGATTCTATAAATATTTTACGATTCGAGTGACTATTTCACATGGCTTGTTTTCATCTATCGATTCCCAGGATATCTGCCCTGGTGGTTCAAAGTGGTACGTTCGCAAGTTGAACTTAAATGCATGCTTGCTTTCAAGCGATTTTTTTGTGACACCTTTTTTATATTCGTATACTGGGACTGCCCATAGTGGTGATAGTGTGACTTCAAAAGTGTTTTTTTGGGCTTTTTTCCTGTTGCCTATCCAAAATGCCAATTTCCTGTTTGTGAAACAGGAGAATTCTGCCTTTATTTCTGCCATAAAATCCTGCCCGCCGAGTGCCCTGAAAACAACTGGCATTATTTCGTAAGGCTGGCAAACCATGTCGGCGGTGTCCGACCAGGGGTTAAGCCTAATAATTGTTGTGGGTTTTATGAGTTGTTGTTGCATTTATCCTCTCGTTGCTGTGCTGGTGGATGCGCCAGCACAGATTGTGAATGATTATATGAGCTTTTGCTGGCTGCGGACAAAGCGCCAGCCACCAGCAAAAATGCCCGAAGAAACCATGACCCAACGGCCACCAGGCCACGATGGCAGGGCGACCGGTGCGGACGAGCACCAAAACACGACGACACGCGCGCCAAGACCGGCGGCGAGGGCAGCCGATGCCCAAGAACCTGAACCCATGCCACAAAAGCACGAGCGTGCGGATGCTGACGGACACAGGCCAGATGGGCAGGCGGACGAGACAAAAACCGCCAGGATGCCATGTGGACGAGGCAGGGCGGACACCATGGCGGACGACCGCCGAGCATATGCCGGACGACCAGAACCCCACAGGCCAGATGCCACAGAAAAGACCTGTGCGCCAGGAACCGCATGACGCACATAACTATCGGCGCCAGCCGCACAGCCGACCAACACTGCGACGCCAGCAGTGGCGCAACTGCTGGCGACCTGCCCCACAAGGGGGGCATATGCCGATGACAGGTGACGAGCGCCTGAAAATGCAACCGCCAACTGATGGCGGGCTAACATGATGCACCTGAGAGCGAAGCCCAGGCCTGACGGAGGCAGGCGGAAAAGGAAGCGCCACCAGCAGCGCCACCAGCAGCACGGAAGGACTGCCAGGCCAAAAGGAGCGCCAAACGATGACGAGGCGGACATGGGAGCAGTAGCTGACTGGCGGCGACAGGGACTGATACCTGCCAACGGCGATGCCCACTTTGACGGACGCTGCAACCGCCGCACACTGGCGGAATGCGCCTAGACCAGGCACGCGCAAACTGCCCTGCGACTGCGGATGAGCGGAAAACCGCCACAAAAACGACCCCGCTGAATGAGTGCGCGGACTGGCGGGTGAACCCGCCGAGGAACATATTGCCAGCAGCGATGGCTGACAATTTGACCGAACGAGACGATATGAAATATTGCATAATACCCCCTGATGATGATTACATAACCTATACAATGTATAAGCAAGCAACATGCCACATTTGCGGTATATTGCGCAAAAAAACAAGGAAAAAGTGCAACAAAAACAATGACTTATGGCGAGGCTGCGACCACATGCGACATGGTTTAAAAAAATGAACATTTTGGTTCAAAAAAATGAACGATGTAATAAAAACAAACACTTAGAGGTTCAAAAAAATGAACCGCTAAGACACGGGCAGGCAGGAGTGGCGAGCGCAGGATGATAAAAACAACCTTTTTTTAGCCAACTTTTCATATTCCCTTGCAGGTAGATTGTAATATGGCGGTTGCGTGTGTATTGCAGGTGTGCTTTTTTCTATATTATACGAGGGCGGAGCAAATGAATGTTTATTTGTATCTTTCCGTGCTTTCCGAAATTTGCCCCCTTTGCGGCGTTCGTTATGTGGTTCGTAGAAAGAAATGTCTTCCGCAGTTTTTGGGGGCAACCGAATGGCGCTTTTTGTGGTGGTTCTATTTCCTGTAGGTGGGTAAAACTGGGCTGTAAAACATTGGCGCTGCTTTTTGCCTTTTGCTTTTTTAAAATGTGTGCGCCAGTTTCGGCGTTACACGTTTTGTGCGACCCGACAACGGAGGGCAGCTTGGCATGTGGTGACTCACTGCAAAGAAAAAAAACCCATATCAAATGTTTTTGATCGTGCTGAAGCCCAGCATAATCAAAAAATGCGGGGCTGAAGCACGCTACCGCCTGCAGAAAGTGCCAGTTGCGCCATGAAGGGCATCCCCGACAACGGAGGGCAGCGCTGGATAGTGGATGTCCACTGCAAAGAAAAACCACCAACATCAAAAATATACTGATGGATTAAAACTTGCAGTATTGCTCGTCTCTCATTCGCTGGTATGAACTCGTGGAGTCGTATCTGCTTGTGGTGTAAAAGTAGCGTGACTTGGCGCTGCATCTACACGTCTTTTCCCCAAAACATTAAAATATCGTTTCTTTTTACATGGGATTTCTGCGCTGTTGTTTTTGCGTAAATCCGAATCGGTGTTTTTCTTTCGTGTTTTACTGTGCGCGTGGAGTTGCAGATCGTTTTTCTTGTATCCATAAGAGGATCGCAAGCACTGTTCTTATTGTCACGGCATTGCGAGCGTTAGGGGGGCTGGAGGGTAGTTTTGCGGCTTGCCGCAAAACCGAAGCGAAGCGTAGCCGGAAGACACCCGGCGGCAGGGCGGTTTTTTGCCCTGCCGAAACGCCCAAAATATCCTTGTACTGGCGCACGTGAAGCTGTTTGACGCATTGACAGACAACGTAGTGTTACTGCATGAAGTTACAAGTGGAAGTGTTGTTTGAATATTGGATGTGACAATGACGGTTGGTTAGATTCGTACTGATCTTCTCAAAAAAAAGGTTAGGAAGTTCGGCGCTCCCTAACCTTGTTAGAAAAAAATGGACTCTCCCAGTACCTCTTTTTTCCTGCGGTCTGTAAAATATCGTACCTCTGTTCGATATGCAAGTTTTTTTGCATGTACGCATATCCAAACCATTCCCCCGCATCGAAAGCCCTGCAAATCGCATCCTGCGAAGTTCTGTCTGTAAATGCCTTCATGTCAACAATCTTCCTCTACCAGACTTGCGCTGCAACATCCCTTCCTTTAGGTATGGGATGTAGTGGCGCTTTTTCAATTGGCTTTTTAGTCTGAGAGAGTAGCGCAGGCAAAAAAACGATTAAAAAACTACTCTCCAAGTGTCTTTTGCTATTCGATATACTGGTTGATTACAGATAGTTGAGCATCACCGCATGAAGTTGCAAAATAGCCTGGAGATTATAGAAATCATTTTCAACACTGTTTTCTGATTCCTGAGATTCGTTTGTGAAGTAATTTTTGAAGATACGTCTTTTCAGGTTGTTCACCAGATTGGATACGGAAACCTTTGGATGGCAATTTACAAGCAAGTGGACGTGATTTTGTTCCTCATCAAACTCGGCAAGTTCAGTCTCAATGTCTGCACAAACTTTTGTGAATATTTCTCTTAAAATACACAGTGCATGTCCTGTTTTCGGTTTGGTCGGTTCGGAAAATCGAAATACACTATCCGATTTTGTTTGTGTTCAATGTGGATATGCAGCAATAAATATATTGGCGGTTTGGTACATATCGTTTCAGCCTGTGGATAGGCAGTAAGACCTTGTCAGTTAGTCCGGGCATCTTCGATGAATCAGGAACCTCACGCCCTTTATGGTGGTGAGGATGTTGAATAGACTCCATTGGTACTTTTTGGCGTATTTCCTCCATGTCTTCGATGTAGTTTTTTTGTTCCCTGGGTGATAGGGGTTTCTGGAATCAAACTCATGTGGTTTTTTTCCGTATGATGTTTTCGATTCAATAGCGATCTCCCTTCTTGTTTTTGGGTGGAGGGTGGGGAAGTGTCTATAATGCTTTTTTCCTTTTTTCTGCTGGAGGGCGGGCGTTGACAAGGCGTTGGCTTGGAAGTGCCCGCCAGACTCCTTTCAGTCTTTTTCTGACGAGTTCCTTCTGTAGGAGTCGAGGTGCGCCGGGCAGCTTTTTGTCCGGTGCGCCGGTTTGATCTGTCCTCTCGCATTGCGTCTTTTAATCAAAACAATTCCTTTTATTTTCTGGATGCTTGTAGGTTTCATCCTTTCGTATCCACTGGTATGAATCCGTGGCGTGCCTTTTGTTTGTGGCGCTAAGTTCCTTTAAGTGGAGTTCCCCATTACGTTTCCATCCCAAAGGCTTTTTAAAAAAACGTGGTGCTTCTATGTCTGAACATTCCAATACCTCCGGTCTTTCGTGTATCCGTTTTTTTCTGCAACAGTATGTTTGCGTCCGGTATCGTTTGCATCGCTTTCTTGTTGTGTTCTTGTTTTGTATGTGCCATATGCGTTGTGTTCTTTCAGTGTGTGCCTATAGTTTTTGATTTGTAAATATAGAGGGGGGTTTATTTTTGGTTTCCGTGGAAGACAAGAAAAATGTTATGTCCTCGTTCTTGTGGCTGAAAGTCCGTTCTCGTTCTCTTGTGTCTAAAGCCGTGATGCTTCAAGACGAAATCGCACGTCTTGGGCGCAAGAAACGTCTGCTTGTGTCCAGGCAGTCTCCATTTGATCGTAGTCGTATCGCCATGCTTGTTGGTGATGTCAAATTGCTTATGGATGCTCTCGATTGCGTTAACGTGTCTCTCTCACGGCTCGGTTGTCAGATCGTCCAACAGTGTCGTTTTGTTGATGAGTATCTGACATTGAGGGAACAGTCTCATTTGGTAGGTCGCAGCCATTTTTTTGTCGAGAAAACTGTGTCCTCTATTCAGCGGTCTTGCGCATGCCAGCCTATTCACTTCCTTGATCTTATTTTCGCAATTGGAATTGAATACCGTGGCAAAGGGAACGTCTTCCCGCTTTATGATGTCTCCATGCCGTTCCGTTGTGCGGTGTTTTGGTTTATGAAGCAACAGTTCGTTGAAAATCGTGATTTCAGAGAAACGCTTGATGCCGAGCTTGATGGTTTGTTTCTTCATGGCGTCTGAGCGTCTTGCTGTGTTGCTCCGTCCTGTGACTGTCCTTTCCTCTGGGTATAGGCGATGTGCGTCTTCCTGGCGTGTCCTTCCGTCTGTTCGTTGTGGCCTCGTCCTTTCTGGCGTGTTGGCTTCGGATTGCCGTTCTTCCGTCTGTGCATTGCCTTTGTGCTGGTTGTCGTTCTTGCTGCTCATGTGGCGTCCTTCCGTCTGGTCGTGTTGACATGTCCGGGCGTTCATCGTCCGGTCGTCCAAGTTGACGTCTGTGGCATTGCCTCTGTCTTGCCTTTGTATCGTCCAGCCTGGCGCTTTGTTTTTGCGTCTTGCCACTTTCACTCGCCATTGCGTCTCTTTGTCCTTTTATGCCCTTGTCCGTCTTTCTGTGCCTTCGTCCGTCTTCTCGTCCTTCCGTCAAGTGCATCTTATTCTGTCGGATATTTTTCGCTGTGATTAAAATTTCGTTTAAAATCATATAGATATACGTTTTTGCTTCACAAAATATGTGATATTTTTTATGCCTCAACATGACTGTTCATAAATACTTATTATATCAAATACTTACATTCAAGATATATCTCAATAGGTTCTCCCATATAGTTACTTCACATACAGGTGGTAAACCTGCTTCGCATTTTTAGGCATGAAAAAAATCCAGCCTAAACGGATACTTACATACAGTGCCGTCCCTCATTCCCCTGCTGTGGCCATTTTTCCTACAAAAATGTTTTTCCCTGTATTTTAAGGGAACTGTGCGAATACTGTCCGCTCATTCGTTTGACTCTCGTGTCAATTCATGAGCTATATGCGCCATGACTCAAACATTATCTGAATTGAACACGATACTTCTTTCCGTAGAGGCGGCTATCGTCAGTCTTATGAGCGGTGAGCGTGTCGTTCGAGTTTCGCATGGTGATCGTATGGTCGAGTATGGTCAAGCCAAGCTGAAAGATTTGCGTGATTATAAAGCCAGTCTCGTGGCGACTATCAATGCCTTGAGCAATCGTCCTCGTCATTATCGTATTTCCACTCGGAAGGGGGCTTGATGTCATATTTGAAGATAGTTGATGCTTCTGGCCGGAAGATACGAGCTTCGTTGAACCAGTCTTACGAGGGTGCTGGTTACGGTAGGCGTCTTTCGACATGGGGAATGTCACCTGCTGGTCCCAACAATGCTCTTTACGGGTCATTGGCCAATTTACGATCCAGGTCTCGTGAATTGAGTCGTAATGACCCTCAGATTTGTGGTGCTATTGATTGTCTGGTGTCGAATTTGGTTGGGACTGGTATTTCTCCCAGGTGGCAGATTCCCAATCTCAAGGTAAAGAAGCGGTTGCAGCAGCTTTGGTCTGATTGGACACAGGAGTCTGATTATGATGGTATGCTCGATTTTTACGGGCAACAGGCTCTTTTGTCTCGTTCTATCATAGAGTCGGGAGAGGTTTTTATTCATTTTCGTCCTCGCAGGAAGAAAGACTGCCTGTCTGTACCGTTTCAGTTACAGGTTCTTGAATCTGATCATCTTGACCATACTTACAATACGATTGCGCCGAATGGTAATGAGATTCGGATGGGGATTGAGTTTGATAAGAGTGGTCACAGGGCTGCTTACTGGATGTTTCGCCAGCATCCGGGTGAGCAGTATCTTGCTACGGTGAATTCGTTTGAGCGTGTTCGGATACCGGCGTCTGAGATTGTCCATGCGTTTCCGCAGCTTCGTCCTGGCCAGCAGAGAGGTCGTCCGTGGCTTTCGTCTTTGATACTTACGATGCACGAGTTGAATCAGTTTAATGATGCTGAGCTTGTCCGCAAGAAGACGGCGGCTATGTTTGGTGGTTTTATCACTCAGCCGCTTGATGATAGTAACATGCCTTCGGTTTTTGGCAATGATGAAGGTGAAGATGATACTGGCTCGCCTGTGATTCAGATGGAACCTGGGACGTTTTCGTCATTGCCTCCGGGATATAACGTGACTTTTTCATCACCTGCTGATGTTGGTGGTAACTATACGGCATTCGTTAAACATCAGGAACAACGGGCGGCTCGTGGTATTGGCGGTCTGACATACGAGAAGTTTACTGGTGATCTTTCCGGCGTGAACTATTCTTCGATTCGTGCTGGTAATTTGGAATTTCAGAGACAGTGTAAGCAGTTCATTTATAACGTGATGGCGTACCAGATATGTCGTCCGGTTGCTCGTTACTGGCTGTCACAAGCTGTTCTCTCTGGTGCGTTGCGACTGCCTGGTTATTCTACCGACCCCCAGCAGTATTATCGTATCAAGTGGACGATAGATGGTTGGCCGTGGGTTGACCCGTTAAAAGACATGAAGGCGACAATGGGGTTGATACGTGCTGGTCTGTCGTCTCGGACACAGGAGGTTGCAGAGCGTGGTCTTGATGTGGAAGCCCTTGAGGAAGAAATTTATGCGGACAATAAACGTGCGGATGAGTTGCATCTTGTTTTCGACTCTGATGCGAGAAGTAGGGATGGAGGGAAGATATGAAAATGGGCGGGACTGTTCCAACTCGTCTTTATAACACTGCGCTGATGGTGGCGCCTCATGCTGTCGAGGCTATGCTGTCTGGTGATGGCAGGCAGAATCCGTTACCGCCGTTGTCTGAACCGTCCAAAGCCGGTCTTGGTGTCGGTAAATTGCGGGCGTTTTTCGGAGATGAGATTGATTTTGATGATAATGATGATTCGTTTGGAGATAACGGTTATGTCCAGGTGAATGGTACGGCATTTATCGAGGTTAACGACGGTCTTATTTATCGTGGGTATGGATGGGGCTGTACGAAGTATTCTGATGTTCGGAGAGCGTTTCGTGCAGCGATGTCAGATGTACAGGTACAAAGAGTTGTTTTTTTGATTGATTCACCTGGCGGAGAGGTTGCCGGTCTGTTTGATCTTGTTGACGAGATTTACAATGCGCGTGGGACAAAGCCGATTATCGCTCTTTCTGACGAGCAGGCGCTTTCTGCTGCTTATGCGATTGCGTCTGCTGCGGACGAGGTTTATCTACCTCCGACCGGTGTTGTTGGGTCTGTTGGTGTTATAGCGATTCATGTTGACCAAAGTGCTTTTGATAAGCAGGTCGGGCTTTCTTATACTGTTGTTTGCGCTGGAGATCACAAAGACGATTTTGTTCCTTTTTTTCCGTTGAAGCCGGAGGCGGTGTCTATTTTACAGGAACATGTCAATAGTATTTACGGGAAATTCACATCGGTTGTGGCTCGTAATCGTGGGCTTTCTCAGGATGCGGTTATTCAGACACAGGCGGGTGTTTATTTGGGTGATGCTGCCGTTGCGTCAGGTCTTGCGGACGGCGTTTTGTCAATACAAGGGATGATTGATAAGTTTTGTGGTGATGGGGGGGATGATATGAATCTGGATGATGTAAGAAATGTTGTGAACCAGGCTTTTTCTGAGGGCATGGTTGATTTGAAACAGAAAATTGAGGCGATTGAATCTCGTCTTGCTGCTGCTTCTTCAGTTCCTCAGGTTGCGTCCGGGACTGAGCTTGCTGGTGAGATAGTTGCACTTTGTGATGCTGCTGGAGTTCCTGAGCTTTCCGGGGCGTTGATTCGTGATGGGGTTACTTTGGATGGGGCAAAGGCGTCTATTTTGGAACATAAGGCGAATGCTGCTGATCGTCAGACGATTATTTCAACAATTGGTGTTTCGTCTGGCGTAGAGAATCCGCTTATGGCTGATGCTAAAAAACGTGCTGATTCTGTCAGGGTGAATTAAGAGGGGGATTATATGATTACAGTTGAGAGTACCTATTTGAACGATCTGCTCAAGTGGGAAATGGAAGGTTGGCAGTCTCGTGAGAAAGTAACTGTCAAGGCTGGCCAGAACCTTGCGATGGGGTCTGTTCTTGGCAAGTTGAGAGTTGGTTCTGTTCCTGCGACTGGTACTGCTGGTACGAATACTGGAGCTGGGACTTGCGGTAGTGTTACGGGTGGCGTTTCGACTAAGGTTGGCGTTTATACGTTGACTTGCGTCAACATTGTTTCTGGTGGTGGCGTTTTTTCCGTAAAGGACCCTGACGGGCATGCTCTTCCTGATGCGTATGTTGGGCAGTCTTACGTCAATCCTGCGATCAACTTCACGTTGGCTGACGGGACACCTGATTTTGTTCTTGGGGATTCTTTTACGATCACCGTTCCTGCTGGCGCTGGTACGGTTGCAATGCTTGACGTTGACGGCGTTGATGGAACTGCCAGTGCGTATGGTGTTCTTATTTATGGCGTCGATACGACCAAAACGACACAGCGGCAGGTGGCGTTTACGTCTGGTGGTGTTGCGCAGTTGCAGCCTGGCGTGACTGTTACTGGTGTTACGAGTGGCGCAACGGCGCAGGTTGTTGAGATTCAGCTTTCCAGTGGGACATGGGCGGCTGGAACTGCTGCTGGTGTGTTAATTTTGGATAATCAGGTTGGTACGTTCCAGTCTGAAAGTCTTAATGCTTCGATTCAGGCTGATATCTGTGCGATTGGTGCGAATACGACGGCATATAATCCTGAGTTGTCTGCGGTTGCGATTGTTCGGGATGCTCAGGTTGCTCCGGAATATTTGTCTTGGCCTGTCGGAATTACCGATGCGCAGAAGACTTATGCGCTGTCTCAGTTGGCGCTTAATGGTGTTGTTACTCGTGTTTCTGTTTGATGAAAGGGGTGTGAATCAATGATGTTAAATCCGTTTAATACTGATGCCTTTAACATGGTGTCATTGACCAATGCTATTAACATTCTTCCCAATAATTATGGTCGTGTTCGTGAGCTTGGCGTTTTCACTGATAAGGGTATTACGACTCGTACTGCTATTGTTGAGGAAATGAATGGTGTCCTGAATCTGCTTTCTACGGCTCCGGTTGGTGCGCCTGGCCAGACCAATCGTGTTGGTAAGCGCAAAGTGCGGGCTTTTAGTGTTCCGCATATTCCTTTGAATGATGTGATTCTTGCGTCCGAGTTTGAATCTATCCGTGAGTTTGGCACCGAAAATCAGGTTCAGACGCTGGCTACCGTGGTAAATAACCACATGCAGACGGCCAAGAACAAGTACGCCATTACGGTTGAATATCTTCGTATGGGTGCTTTAAAGGGTATTATCCTGGATGCGGATGGTTCGCTTCTGTACAATCTTTATACTGAGTTTGGCATTGACCAGCACTACGTTGATTTTGATCTTTCCAATGCAGCGACAGATGTTCGTGCGAAGTGTATGCAGGTTGTTCGTATAATGGAAGATAATCTTCATGGTGAGGTGATGACGCAGCCTCGTGCGCTTGTGTCGGCTACGTTCTTTGACGCCTTGACCAGTCATCCTACTGTGAAGGCTACGTTTGATAACACGTCTCTTGCGGCGCAGATGTTGGGTGGTGATATTCGCAAAGGTTTTACGTATGGTGGAATTATTTTTGAGGAATATCGTGGTGTTGCTACGGACGCAACCGGGACTCCTCGCAAGTTTATTGCTGATGACGAGGGTCATTGTTATCCGCAGGGCACAATGGATACGTTCAAGACCATTTTTTCTCCGGCTGATTTTATTGAGACCGTGAACACCTTTGGCCTTCCGCTTTATGCCAAGCAGGAGATTCGAGATTTTAATCGTGGTATTGATCTGCATATGCAGTCAAATCCGCTTCCGATGTGTTTCCGTCCTGGCGTTTTGGTCAAGCTGGTTGCCTGATGACAGATGCTTCTTATGCGGCTGGTCAGGTTCGTCTGTGGTCAGATGTTTTAAGGCTGCTTGGCGGCGCAAGTGCTGTTTTTGTTGATGCCAGCGGCCATACGACATCTTTAAGTGTTATGCTTGCTGAATCTATGCAGATGCAGCCGGTAGGAGGGCAGGTTCAGACATGGATTCAGGGCAAGGTTGTGTCATATTCTTTGACTGATATTCCCCGTGAAGTTGTTGTTGGAGAGTCTTTTGTCATTGGGTCTGTTACATACAAGGTTCAGTTTATTATCAGTAACGATGGGTATGTGGTTAAAGCGGCGGTGAGTTGACATGGGTTTTTCTGTGACACTGGATGATGTTTCCTTTGAAAGCGTTGTTTCTGACATGAGCGGTTTTGGGGCTTCTTTTTCAGAAGTTGGCATTGCATCTATCACCAGTGTTTCAGAGCAGGTTAAAGACCGTGTTGTTTCTGATACGTCTCAGATATTGAACGTAGATGAAGGTCGTATTGATGGAGAGATTGTTGTCGAGCAGTCTGGTGGTGACAGCCTTGATGGTTTCAGCGCTGTAATTCGGTCGCAGGGTGAGCCGATAGAGTTGATTGATCTTACTGACGGGACTGTTCCGATATACGTTCAGATTTATCAGGGTGGAAGTGTCCATGAGTTCAGGCATGCTTTTATCAGACAGGGGCATATTTATGATCGTGAAAGCTGGGGGAAGGGGTCTCCTCGGTATCCGATTCATGTGCTCCAGACTATTCGTGTTCAGGATGTTCAGGATAAGTCTGATTTTATTGATCCTGTAATTGAAGATGGCGCCGATTCTTTCCTTGATGAATATGGTGGCGCTATTGACGAGGTTTTTTCCAATGCCTGAGACCAGACGAGAAAGAATTATTCAGGCTCTATTGGGTCGTGCTGCTACAATAACGATAGCAAAGGGTTTTTCTACTGATATTGGGGCGAGTACGTTGCGTGCGGTTGTAAAGGTTGACCCTACACTACTTCCTGCCTGTGTTGTTTTTCCGTCCGTTGAGACAGCGGAAAGGATTGGCGGTGGGGAGGTTTTTTGCACAATGCCCGTTACCATCGAAGGTGTTGCGATGGTTGGTGTTACTGGCAATGCGTCCGTGCTGTCTGAATTGATTCTTGGCGATATTCGATCTGCTTTTTTCGGTTCATCAATCACCGACTTGATTGATGAATTGTCCTATGTTTCTGGAGGTTCTTCCAGTTATGCGAGTAAGGATGCTGTTACGGTGACTGTGAAAATTCTTGTCAGGTATTATTCAAAGATCAGCGATCCTTTTTATTAAGGTGGGAATATATGGCTACAACTGAAAACTCGGCTTTGTATTATGAGTTTGAGCATTTTTTAAAGGGAATGGCTTCGTTGACTGACAGTGGAGACCATTTTACGTTCAATTCTGTTTCTGATTGCTGGTCGGATGAAGCAGGTTTTTCTCCGGTTGTTCGTCCAGATGGTGTTTTGGCTGGCGTGCAGGTTTCTCCTTCGTTGAGTAGTAACAATCAGGTTGATATTTCGTCCGGTTCTTTGAACCTTGCAGGGGCGATTGTGACGAAAAGCTCTGCTACAGGGTTGACCTGTACTCGTGGCGATGTATCGAATCCGTTCATTATAAATTCCATCACGCTTACATCTGCGGGTGCTTTTTCTGTTGTTCCCGGAACACCTGGCACGGCATTTAGTGAATCTCGTGGTGTTGCTGGCGGTGCTCCGTTCATTCCTGTTGGTAGTATCGAGCTTTCTCAGGTACGACTTTCGAGTTCAACTGCTGGTATTGTCCTTGCCTCTGAAATTTATGCAAGTCCAAATGTTCACAGGGAGCTTGCGAATTACCCCGTTATTTCTTCCATTGATTTTGTTCGTGAACGTGAATCTGTTCTTTTCCCTGCTGGCGTGACGTTCAGTTGTGCGATGATGTGTAACCATACTGGCGGTGTCGTCAAGGGCGTTTATGCTCAGTATTATGAACCTGAATTCGTTGAAATTGGTCGTGCTGCTGATTTTCAGCCGTCGTCCAACAGTTTTTCCACTACATCTAACGCTTGTTATGGTGGTGTTGTCGGTGAGGTAAGTCGGTCGCTGAAGGCTGGTAAGTTCAGGGCGTATTTGGATGACGGTGTTTCAGATGCTATCTTGACGAAAGAGGGTAAGAAAATATGGTTCAAGTTTCTTCCCGACAGATATTTTCCTGATAAATATGTTTTGACGCATGGTTTTATGGGTGTTTCCGCCAAGTATCCGGCAAAGGGCAGTATTTCTGCTGACTTTACGATCAATTCCGTTAATCCTGGCGTTAGAATCACGGGGTGATAAATGGGTTTCATGGCAAATGATTTTAAGCGGGCAAGACTGGTTCCTCGTACCGAAACATTGCCTGTTCCTGATTTGTTGCAGTGGTTTGATTCTTCTTCGCCTGAATGGACGGTAAGGGGCTTGAGCGGCAATGAACTTGCTCGTTGCCGGGACATGGCGGAGAAAAATCGTAAGACGATATCCGCTATAATTGACGCTTTGTCGTCAGAAACGACAAAGGACACAGTGTCTGCTGTTGTTGAGTTGTCCGGTGTGGACAAGTCGTCAATTCCGATGTTCTCTGCGCTTCGTATGGAGTTGCTTGTTGCCGGTAGTGTCAATCCTCCTTGCGATATTGAAATTGCTGCGAAGCTCAACATGGCGCATCCTACGGAGTTTTTGCTTTTAACGAAGGCGATTATGCGTCTTACGGGGCTTGGTTACGTTCCGGGAAAATAGAAGCCCTCTGGATGTCTGGAGATGTCAGGGCAAGTATGTGGCTTTGTGAGTCCAGAGGGCGTTTTTTATATGAAGCCAGACCGGATATTTTCCCGCAAGGGTTTTTAACCGAACATGAAACTCAATTGTGGGGGCTGTATTACCAGGACAAACTCAGGAGGCGGAATCTTGGCTGATCTTGAAAAAACAGTGCAGATTATTTTTGATGCTTCTGATCAAATGACGGATCCGCTTTCGGATATCATGTCGTCTCTCGGTGAGTTCGGCGATCAGGCGGTTAATACTGCCAGTGATACGGAAGATATGAATTCTGCCATTGATGACATTTCTGCTGGTGTTTCCATTGATCTTGAAGCGACTGGTAGCGCTTATGACGATATTGTGAGTATCGGTGATGAAATCGGGAACCTTCCTGATACTTATTCAATGGATATCGGTCTCGATTCAACTGGCTTTGATGAGTTCCTTAATACTTTTGATGGTTTTGGCACTGAAATCAGTGATACTCGCCAGAAAATTGAAGACCTCTTTTCTGAGAATCCCGGCTTGACTGAAACTGATATTGAGCAGTGGCAAGCGACTATCGAGGCTGAGGTTGAGAAAGAACAGAACACTTTCGATCTTCAAAAGAAACTCATCGAGCAACAAATAGATTTGTTGAATCAGAAACAGGCTGCCTTGCAGAGTGGTTCTGCGCTTATTACGATAGATTCATCTGGCCTTGAACCGGCGCTTGAGGAAATTATGTGGCAGATACTTGATAAGGTTCAGATTCGTGCTACTGAGGAAGCTGGTGATTTTCTTTTGGGGTTGTGATGCAGATTTCAATTGACGATGGATATAGCGTTGTTTCGTTTGACAGTTCTTCCTTGTCGTCATGGAGTGATTTTTCACAGCGTGCATCCCGTACAAGTACGCTTGATTGCGGTGTTGTGTTGCAGGCGTATGGTGCTGAGCATGGAGACCGAACATTTTCTATTCAGCCGGAAAGTTTGTCTATTGAGCAGTCTCGGATTCTTTCTGAAATGGTCGAGTATTCTGCAAGCGTTACCTTGTGTTGTCGTGAGGGAGTTTTTGTTGGGACGATTTATAGTTTCAATGCCCAGACACAAAAGATTGTGTTCTGGCCTGTGCAGAAAATATGAAACGGGGTAAATAATTATGGCAGTGACGGCTTACCCTTCATTGCGGTTTCGGTACATGCTGGCGACTGGCCAGATTAACTTTGCAACCGATGTGTTTAAAGTGGTGCTGATGGATGCGTCAGCGTTTGTGTTTGACCCGGTTCAACATGCGACCTTGTCAAATATTCAGTCGCTTGAGCTTGCA
>JAEHJW020001864.1_pt1 | contig 35738 bp, 42 predicted proteins | sample 9271431 | NCBI WGS metagenome assembly JAEHJW02 | reverse complement strand
ATGAGCGATACCCAACTGCGGGCCACCGAATTGTTGTGTCAGCTGCTGGAGCAGAAAAAGCCCGAGATCAATGGGCTGGAACTGTTGCAGGGACAAAGGGGGGATGCGGGACGAGAGCTTCTGCGTGAACGGCTGCTCGTCATGGGGCCGGGACTCACCTGGGTGACCTGTCCGGAATGCGGAGTGGCGTTGGCCCGGGTGGATCGCGAAACAGGTAAGGATCAGGTGCTGCTGCGCTGTGACGATTGCGGAGATACCATCACCAGCCGGGAGATTACGCGCAGCTACCGGGTAAGCCTACCCAAGGTGCTGAACCTCCTCAGCATCGGGTTGAACCTGCAATCCACATCACACAAGGTGATCGATGCCGATCGGGCCTGGCGCCTGGGCAGTGCAGCGTCTTCACGAAATGCCCCTCTCACCTGGTATTTTGCCCGTCACCTGCATGACCCTACGGTAGCAAAGAGGGTTCTGGAGCAGATGCGCGCCGACCAGGCATCCCGTTCCGCCAAGATCCTCACGACGAGCGAAGTGCCGTTGCCGGAAGGGTCACCGCTTTTTGATTATCCAGTGGTTAATTTGTGTGCCATCGGCCGAGTATCTAAGAGCAGTTTCACGTTTTTCCCGGAGCGCGCCCAGCTGCCGGTGGAAAACGTGGCGGAGAATCCGGCCTGCCACACGTCACTTAGGTATGTCAGAGAGCGTGGCGTGGCGTATGTGGAAGGGGAGCGTTATATGCTTGAACCCATGCAAGCCAAGATCTTGATCGCGCTCATGGATGATCACGACCATCAGATGGCCGCATCACAATTGCGTGATCGCTGCGGATCCGATGCGGCCTCGTTTCAGCCGATCAAGTATTTCGATCGCAACAAGCCCGTCTATCAAGCGTTCATTCGCTATCTTCCAAGCGAAAAGGAATACGCCCTTGTTATCCCTGAGGAAGACCGTGACTGGTTGACCTAGACAACGTCATTCCACATGACTCCAGAAAACCCGGTACTTGCCCCAGCGAGCCCGGGTTTTTTCATGGCTTTCCTCACGAATCGCATTTGTGGAATGGTTTTGTGGAATCTGTGGAACGGGTTGTGGAATCCCGATTGATGTAATGGCCTCAACGGTTGGCGCTGCTCGCTGGCAGCGCGAAACCGGGCGATTTCATCATCAAGGAGATTCCTGTGGAAGATACCGAACCCATTCGTCACCTGAATCAGCGCGAGCTTGCCAAGCGCTGGGATGTGAGTGAGGCCACCCTCGAGCGTTGGCGCTCCGATGGCATTGGCCCTGTGTTCTTGAAGTTGCAAGGCCAGGTCCGCTACCGCATCGAGGATGTGGAAGCCTATGAAACAGATTGCCTGCGGCGCAGCACCTCGAAGCGGGCGTGCGCGGGAGGTGTGGCATGAAGCTCACGCTCTTGCAGGCCGTGGAACTGCTCGCCAGCGATCTGGCCGCTTTACCTGGCGAAACCCTCTTTCATCTTCATGCGCAAGCCGTGGACGGTCTCACGCAAGCCAAGGCGCATCTTGCACATCTGGAGCAGGCCTTGACGCTCAAGTATGCGCAAGAGGCGCAAACCCTGAGGCGCACCCAGGGCAAGGACACCGGTGTGGTGCACTTCTCCGATGGGGCGCTTCGTATCACTGCCGATCTGCCCAAGAAGGTGAAGTGGGATCAGAAGCAGCTCTCGGAAATCGTGCAGCGCATTGCGGACAGTGGTGAGAATCCTGGCGATTACGTGGAAATCACCTACCGCGTGCCGGAATCCCGGTTCAGCGCCTGGCCGGAAACTTTGAAAAGCGCCTTCGCTCCCGCACGTACCCTCAAGACTGGTAAGCCGGATTTTAGGCTCGCACTCCTGCAACCAAACCAGGAGGGCGCCTGATGCTTCCCATCATTTCCGCCGATGAACGGCTCAAGGAACGCCACAGCGCCAAGGTGGGACTGGTGGGTTTTCCCGGTGTGGGCAAGACCACCCAGCTCAAGACATTGCATGCTGAATCCACCCTTTTCGTGGATCTCGAGGCGGGTGATCTGTCGGTGCGCGATTGGGCCGGTGACACAGTGCGCCCGCGCACCTGGCCGGAGTTTCGGGATCTGGTTGTGTTTCTGGCAGGACCCATGCCCACGGCCACCCCGGACCAGTCTTTCTCTCAGGCGCATTTCGAGCATGTGCGCACCAAATACGGGGATCCCGCGCAACTGGCCAAATACGACACGTATTTCGTGGACAGCCTCACCGTGCTCTCCCGCCTGTGTTTTGCCTGGTGCAAGACCCAGCCGCAGGCCGTGAGCGAGAAGACCGGCAAATCCGACAATCGCGGCGCCTATGGCCTCCTGGGGCAGGAAATGATCACGGCGCTCACGCACCTGCAGCATGTGCGCGACAAGCACGTGATCTATGTGGCCATCCTGGAAGAAAAAACCGACGACTTTAACCGTCGCTTCTACCAGCTGCAGCTGGAAGGCAGCAAGACCGCCCTGGAACTGCCTGGCGTGCTGGACGAGGTGGTGACCTTGGCTGTGCTCAAGTCTGAGGATGGCGGCGCCCCTTACCGCGCCTTTGTCACCCGGGCCGACAACCCCTATGGCTACCCCTCCAAGGATCGCAGCGGACGGCTTGATGCCATCGAAGAGCCCCATCTTGGAAAGCTGATTGCCAAATGTCTGGGAGGTGGCGCGCCATGAATGAGGCCGAATACACCGTATTCGAAAAATCAGCCAAAGCCACGGTCCGCAGGATCAGCGCTGAAAACACGTGGCTGCGCCACACCATGATGGAAATGGAAGCCCGCGTGGAAGGCATGGTTCAGCAGTTGGATGCGCTCGATGCACGCGTCAAGGCCATCAAGAAGCGGCTGCCTGCCGCAACACCCAAAACACCTATCCGAACCAGGAGCAAAAAATGACGATGAATCAATGGAACGACTTCAACGATGCCGAACAACAGCATGGGTTTGAACTGATCCCCAAGGGAGCGCTTGTGCCAGTGCGCATGACCATCAAGCCGGGTGGCTTTGATGATCCCACCCAAGGCTGGACCGGCGGCTATGCCACCCAGTCTTTTGAAACAGGTTCGGTGTATCTCGCCTGTGAATTCATCATCACGGCAGGCCCCTACGCCAAGCGCAAGATGTGGTCCAACATCGGCCTGCATTCTGGCAAAGGTCCTGCCTGGGGCCAGATGGGGCGCAGCATGATCCGGGGCATTCTCAATTCTGCCCGCAACGTGCATCCCCAGGACAACTCGCCGCAAGCGGCAGCTGCTCGCAGGATTAACAGTTTCGCGGATCTGGACGGCATCGAGTTCCTGGTAAGGGTCGATGTGGAGAAAGATGCCAAAGGCGAGGATCGCAATGTGGTGAAGCTCGCCATCGAACCCGACCACAAGGATTACGCGGCGCTCATGGTGAGCATTCCCAAATCCGTGAGTGGTGGACAATCCGGTGCCCCAGCGCAAGCTGCGCCTTCCTACACGGCTCCTCCCCGGTCAGCCTCAGCCCCCGCCAGCGGCAGGCCCGCTTGGGCACAGTGATGGGGAGGGCAGATGAAATGCTGGGTCTGTTCCCGCGAAGCCCGGGGATTCGGGCACATGGATCTGCGTTACGCCACGGGAGATCCCCGGCGCTACCCCATCGATTGGGCATTTTGTTCGCGGCGCTGCCAGGAAGTCTTTCACATGCTCTATGGCAACTGGAAGCGTGCGCTGGACGATGGGCTTACCGGGAGGGATGCCATGGTTGATGCCACCCCCTTGGAAAAAGCGGCCATGCACCATTGTCTTCGGGTTTTTGGGGATGCGGCCGAAGCCATTGGTTTTGATAAGCCCTTGGGCGCCTATACCAAAGCCGAAGCTTTGAGCGTGATTGAATCTATCGTCACGGCCTATGTGGAGGAAATGGCAGTACAGCACGAAGGCGCCAAATTTCCGCCAGTGGCCATGGCCGATCCTGATCTCGCGGCGCATGACCCCATCCGTGAGTCCGTGCCCCAATCCAGCAGCAATGCCCTGACAGATCTCAAGGACGATCTGCCTTGGGAGGTCGCCCCATGATGGATTTCAATTCATCGGCCAGCCTCTCAGGTCGGATCGAAGCACTGCTGGACGTGGCCTTGCAAACCGAGCATAAGGCGTCACCCCAACGCGATTACCTGGGGGCATCCCGCCTGGGTGCTGCCTGCGAGCGGCAATTGCAATACGAATATGCCAAGGCTTCCGTGGATGCGGGTAAGGGCTTCACGGGCCGGTTGCTGCGCATTTTCGAGCGCGGGCATCGTACCGAGGACATGGTGATGCGCTGGTTGCGGTTGGCTGGGTTCGCCCTCAAAACCGAGGACGCCAACGGGCATCAGTTCGGTTTCTCGGTGGCCGATGGCCGCTTGCGAGGCCATGTGGACGGGGTACTGGTGGCAGGCCCGGAGGGCTTCTCTTATCCCGCCCTTTGGGAAAACAAGTGCCTGGGGTCGAAGGCCTGGCGTGAGGTGCAAAAGCACAAGCTCGCCATCGCAAAACCCGTTTATGCATCCCAGATCGCCATTTATCAAAGCTACCTCGGATTGCATGAACATCCGGCGCTTTTCACGGCTGTGAATGCCGACACCATGGAAATCTACGCCGAGTTGATTCCATTCGACGCAACGCTTGCTCAACGCATGTCCGACCGGGCTGTCCGAGTAATTCAGGCGACCGAAGCAGGCGAGCTGCTCCCCCGCGCTTTTGCTGATTCCACCCATTTCGAATGCAAGTTCTGCGCATGGGCAGAACGTTGCTGGAGGTTCACGCCATGAATGACACACTCCACCATGGCGCGCTTGATTTCAACGAATGCACGCCATCCGCGACGCGTGATCTTTCTGCCTGGCGCGAAGAGATCAGAGGAGCCCTACTGGCTCAACTGGAGTCGGTGCTCTACACCCTGTTTCCAGCGGGCAAGGTACGCCGGGGCAAGTTCTACATCGGGGACGTCCTGGGGAGCCCTGGCGACAGTCTGGAGATGGTGCTCACCGGCGACAAAGCGGGTCTCTGGACCGATCGCGCAAGCGGGGAGGGCGGCGACGTATTCGAGGCCGTTGCCAGAAACCATGGCATCGATGCGAAGACTGAATTTCCGCGCCTGCTCACCTGTTGCGCCGATCTGGTGGGGCGCTCGGCACTGGCTCCTGTGCCAGGCCGCAAGTCACGCAAAGAACCTGTGCTCGACGATCTCGGCCCGGCCACGGCGAAGTGGGATTACCTGGATGCCGAGGGTCGGCTCATCGCCGTGGTCTACCGCTACGACCCGCCGGGCCGCAAGAAGGAGTTTCGACCCTGGGATGCCAAGCGGCGCAAGATGGCGCCCCCCGACCCACGGCCGCTCTACAACCAGCCCGGCATCGCGCAATCCTCGCAGGTGATTCTGGTGGAAGGGGAGAAATGTGCCCAGGCGCTGATCGATGTGGGGGTCTGCGCTACCACCGCCATGCACGGGGCTAGGGCACCGGTGGAAAAGACCGACTGGTCGCCGTTATCTGGCAAGGACGTACTCATCTGGCCGGACAAGGACAAGCCGGGCTGGGAATACGCGAACCAGGCGGCGCAAGCCGTGCTCATGATTGGCGCCGCGAGCTGCCACATTCTTTATCCCCCGGAAGAAGCCCCCGAAGGCTGGGATGCGGCCGATGCCCTGGTTGAAGGCTTTGATGTACCGGGCTTCATCGCCCACGGTCCGCGCTTGCAGATGCAGCTTGCCGGCGAGGATTCGCTGTCTGGGAGTTCTGACGGGGCTGTGGATGAGAGCGTATGGGGCACTGAGGATGACCTGGCGCTCGCCTTTACCAGACGCTATCACCCGGATTGGCGCTACGTGGCCACCTGGGGCAAGTGGATGGTCTGGGACGGGCAACGCTGGCGGGCCGAGGACACACTGGCCGCGACGGATCTCATTCGGCACGTCTGCCGCCAGGCTGCACTCAAGGCAGACAACCCCAAGGTTGCGGCCAAACTGGCAGCTTCTAGCACAGTGAGCGGCGTCGAACGGCTGGCCAAAGTGGATCGGCGGCATGCGGCCACCACCGAAGAGTGGGATGCAGATCCGTGGCTTCTCAATACGCCAGGGGGGCTGATTGATCTCAAAACGGGGAGGGAGTGCCCGCACAATCCGAGTGATCGCATGACCAAAATTACCACCGCAACACCCCGTGGGGAATGCCCGACCTGGATCAGATTTCTCGATGAGGTGACCGGAGGCGACAAGGAGCTCCAGGCTTATCTCCAGCGCACGGTGGGCTACGCCTTGACGGGCTCCACCCGGGAGCATGCGCTCTTTTTTCTCTACGGTACTGGCGCCAACGGCAAGTCGGTGTTCCTCAACACAATTGCCGCCATCCTGGGGGATTACGCCACCAATGCGCCCATGGACACCTTCATGGAAACCCGTGCCGATCGGCATCCCACAGATATGGCGAGTCTGCGAGGCGCGCGCTTTGTCTCGAGCATCGAAACCGAACAAGGACGTCGTTGGGCGGAGTCGAAGCTCAAGAGCCTCACGGGCGGCGACAAGATCTCGGCGCGTTTCATGCGCCAGGATTTTTTTGAGTTCCCCCCGCAGTTCAAGCTATTCGTGGCAGGCAACCACAAGCCCGCTATTCGCAACATAGATGAGGCCATGAGACGGCGGCTGCATCTCATCCCGTTCACGGTCACCATCCTGCCCGAGCGACGGGACAAGCATCTGCAACAGAAACTCCTGGCTGAACGCGACGGTATCTTGGCTTGGGCATTGAAGGGATGTCTGGAATGGCAGCGCCTGGGGCGCCTGGATCCTCCCCAGGTAGTGCGGGAAGCCACGGACGAGTACTTCGAGGCGGAAGATGCCCTGGGCCGGTGGCTGGATGAGCGTTGTGTGCGTGCTGCCAATGCCCGTTCCCTGACGGCGGAGCTTTTCAACGACTGGAAACAGTGGTGCGAGGCTGCCGGCGAATTCATGGGCTCGCAGCGCCGCTTCTCTGATCTTCTCACGACCCGGGGACTCGAGAAATGGCGCAATCCCATGGGTGTGCGCGGCTTTCAGGGTATCGGACTCAAAGCCCCGACCACCGCCGCCTATACCCCCTATGCCAACGACTGACCCCATGAAAACCCAAGCGTCTGACGCAGCTGACGCAATACGTCGTAACTCTCTACACGCGCGCGTGACGCGTGCGCGTCATGGAGGGTTTCGACAATCTGTGTCAGCTGCGTCAGGACTCGAAGATATCAGGAGATTAGCCCCATGATGACGACCCTTCTTGCCCTGGATCTGGGCACCACAACCGGCTGGGCATTGCGAAGTGCCGATGGTGAGATCAGCCATGGTTATGCGGTCTTTCGTCCGCAACGCTTCGAGGGCGGCGGAATGCGCTTCCTGCGCTTCAAGCGCTGGCTCACGGAACTCAAGGCTGTGACGGAGCAAATCGATGCGCTCTATTACGAGGAAGTCCGACGCCATGCGGGCGTGGATGCGGCACACGTGTATGGCGGTCTGATGGCGACCCTCACTGCCTGGTGCGAACACCACGGTATTCCTTATCAGGGAGTGCCGGTGGGCACCATCAAGAAACACGCCACCGGAAAAGGCAATGCCGGCAAGGATGAGGTCATTGCGGCCATGCGAGCCAAAGGACATCGCGTGACTGATGACAATGAGGCCGATGCCCTGGCGCTGCTCCACTGGGCCATAAACCAGGAGGAGTTCTGACATGAAGATTCCTCCACCCCAATACCGCTGTCCCTTGGCCCGCATGCAGCCTCAGAGCGCCGACCTCGAGGAGATCAAGCAAAACGGCTGGCGTGAGCAGCATATCCTCGTGGTGTCCGACAAGGACACCCGGCTGGATTTTGTGGAACGGGAATTCATCCGGCGCATCGGCAACCGGCTCTATGGTCAAAAAGGGAAGGAGAGAGTCCATGACTGACTGGAATCCGGAAGCAGTGGCCATGCGCCTTCAGGAGGCCGCCAGGACTGCTCATCGCTTGCCACCCGCTCGGGTGCAGGGGTATTTCAATCTGTGGCCACCCTTTGTCCGCACTGAGTTTGAACGGTTCATCATGGAAGCAGCCGCCCCGATACACTTTGCCCCCACCCCTCGGGAAGTTGACCGGATGCTGGAAGTCATGGACTGGATGCTCTGGCTCGAGGTGGAAGCACGCAAGCTCCTCTGGATGCGTGCCGAGCGTCACCGCTGGGAGGACATTGCACGGCGCTTCGGGTGTTCGGTGCGCACCGCGCAGCGGCGCTGGAACGGATCGGTGGACATTCTGGTGGATCGGCTGGGTGGGGATTTGGGGGAAATGACGGGTTTTTGCGGCATAGGAAGGAAAAGCGCGGGGTGATGCGGGCTCGCGCGAATTTCGGGGGTGTCGTGTTTTGGCGAGAAACCGGTAGAATTTTGGCTATGATCTGGACAGAAATGCGACCAGAACAGAGCGCGTAGATTCCGTTGCCCCATGACCCGCCAGGCCAACCTTCGGCGGGTTTTTTATCGCCCCTTTTTATGGCCCCCCTGCACATCGAATATCGCCGCGTCGATCTCCTGATTCCCTATGCCCGAAATGCCAAACGGCATTCGGATGCCCAGGTCGCGCAGATTGCTGCCAGCATCCGCGAGTTCGGCTGGGGTGCGCCGCTTCTCGTGGATGGTGATAACAACGTGATTGCCGGGCACGGTCGGTTACTGGCGGCACGTAAGCTCGGACTTTCCGAGGTGCCGGTGGTGGCCATGGCCCATCTCACGGATACCCAGCGCAAGGCGCTGATCCTGGCTGACAACAAGATCGCTGAAAATGCCAGTTGGGACGATGAACTCCTGGGGCTCGAACTTTCGGAATTGCAGGAGGCGGGATTTGATCTCGAACTGACGGGTTTCACCCCCGAAGAATGGGATGCCCTGATTCACGGGGAAGAGCCTGAAAATCCCGGGCTCACCGAGGAAGATGCGGTACCCGAGGTTCCGGAATCCCCGGTTTCAAAGCCAGGCGATCTCTGGATTCTGGGTGGGCATAAGCTGCTGTGTGGCGATGCCACCCAACTCGACTCCTACAAGACACTACTGGGCGACGAGCTGGTGGATATGACTTTCACCGATCCACCCTATAACGTGAACTATGCAAATTCGGCCAAGGATAAGCTGCGCGGCAAGCATCGCCCGATTCTCAATGACAACCTCGGGGCGGATTTTGAAGGATTTCTGAAATCAGCCTGCCAGAACATCCTGTCGGTGACCAAGGGCGCGGTGTACATAGCCATGAGTTCTTCGGAACTCGACACCCTGCAATCGGCATTCCGCACTGCCGGCGGAAAATGGTCTACCTTCATCATCTGGGCCAAGAACACCTTCACCCTGGGTCGTGCCGACTACCAGCGCCAGTACGAGCCGATCCTGTATGGCTGGCGTGATGGCACCGATCATTACTGGTGCGGTGCCCGTGACCAAGGTGACGTGTGGCAGATCAAAAAGCCCCAGAAAAACGACCTGCACCCCACCATGAAACCGGTGGAACTGGTGGAACGCGCTATCCGCAACAGCAGCAAAACTCAGGATATCGTGCTCGACCCCTTCGGCGGATCCGGTTCCACGCTCATTGCCTGCGAAAAATCCGGACGACGGGCGCGGCTGATCGAACTTGATCCAAAATATGTCGACGTAATCGTGCGACGCTGGCAGGCATGGACGGGATTACAGGCCACCCGTGTTGCCGATGGGATAGCCTTCGACGACGTAGCGGTTCAGGCGATTCTGTAGACGGGGCGACCGTTCATCCGTTACCGTGGTGGATACTTTGACCTAGAACATTCGCCCGCCATGACCGCCACCATTGATCTGAACCAAGTTGCCGGCTTGCTAAAGCAGGCCCGAACTATCGCCATCGAATATTACCGCTTGACAGGGAAACCACTGGGTATCACCGGGGAGGTCGGCGAGTATGAAGCTGCGCGATTGCTTGGCCTCGAACTCGCCATAGCCCGAGAGGCCGGCTTCGATGCAATTGACCAGAACGGGCGGCGCCTCCAGATTAAATCGCGATCCATACCCAGAGCAAAGAAGCTAACCGGCCAACGACTGGGCTCAATCGATCTCGAAAAACCATGGGACGCGGTAATCCTCATCCTGATGGATGAGGATTTCTCGCCAGTGGCCATCTATGAGGCCGATCGTGCAGATATTACCGAGGCCCTGCAACGCCCCGGTAGCAAAGCGAGAAATGAACGTGGTGCGCTCTCGGTCACCAAGTTTAGGTCCATCGGCCGGCAGGTCTGGCCTTCTCGAGAATCAGACCTGACAGACGGCACAGCGAGTTAATCGGCAATCCGGTAGACCCGTCCACGCCCATCGACCTTTTCTGAAAGCACAGTCAGTCCAAGTTTCTTTTTGAATGCCCCGGCAAATGTGCCGCGCACGGTATGCTGCTGCCAACCGGTGAGGTCCATGATCTGTGAAATCGTGGCACCTTCAGGTCGCTTGAGCATGGCGATGACCTGAGCTTGCTTGCTCTGATCGCGTGTGCGGGGTTTGCCATGCGTCACAAGGTTTTCGACGGCCTGGGCGCTGACCGGTGTCTTGCGTGGTACGCCGATGGCGTCATACCCTTCGGCGCTGATAAACCAGTCTGTGCCATCGGTGGTGATCAGGGATCGGTTGTGCAGCCCTTCAAGCACCTTCTTTCGGGCGCCACCCTTGATGTTGTCTGGAAACTCCACGATTTTGCCCTCTGTTTTTTCGTGGGCGTAGGTCAGGATGAAATGCTGGGCAACGGTGAGTTCGGTTTTCATGGGGATTCTCCTGTAGGTATTAATTGGCGGTGACGTTGAGGATCTGGTTCAAGAGTTCTTGCACCCGTTCCAGATCGCCCACATGGCCCCATTGAATGTCATCGGGGTTGTGACCAAAGTGCTCATTGGCCAGTTGCTGCAGTTGGGCAATCTTGTTCTGGATGTCTGCTGCTTTTGTGATGTAGGTGTCGCGGGCGGTGGGTTTCATTTTGGTGGCTCCGGCGTTGTTTGCGTTGCGGTGATTAACGCTCTGTTCCACTGAGAAGCCAAGCGAAAGAAGCACCTATTTTTTGCTTTATTTGGAACGTGCCCCAACGCGCCCCAACACCCTGTCGATACCCCAGATGCCGAGTGTTACTGGAGACGCCAGGGTATTGTGCTGAGCACCAAAGAAAGGCCAGAAAACAATGCGATGAACGGCGCGGCAGCGCCACTTTCAGGGGCTACGGCGCGCGCTGGCGACAGGCACGGGCAGTGTTCCTGGCAACGCACCCGCTATGCGCGCTGTGCCATCGTGACGGGCGGGTGACGCCAGCTGCGGTGGTGGATCACATCACACCGCACCGGGGCGATCAGGCGCAATTCTGGGACGAGTCAAACTGGCAGGCGCTGTGCAAGCGCTGCCACGACATCAAAACGGCGCGTGAGGACGGCGGATTTGGGAATATAAGCTGCAACAGTGACATGTGAGATGAAACTGATATCTGCTACTGCATTGATATGTTGGTGTGTGGTGCGAAGGTCGTCATTGTTATAGCATGAAAATTTGGATCGATTCTTCGGGGGTCTGAAATGCGGTTCAAATTTATACTTTTTGTCACGACTTTACTGATTTTATGCAAGCCATCGTTTGCAGAAGACATCCCAATAAACCAATCGTCGACTGTGCCGGAGTATGCGCGATTTGAGATCGTGCAATCATCTTTGCTTGCAAAGCTCACATTGCGGTTGGATCGTGTGACTGGGGAAACTTGGCAGTTTGTTGAGACTAAGGGCGGTAGCTACGCATGGCAACGTATGCCAAGAATTAAAATGCCAAATGACACAAAACTTCCAAATAAAGTCAATTACCAAATCTTTCTGAGTGGTATTCGCGCCCAACTTACTGTGTTAATGAACACAAATACCGGAGTCTCCTGGTATGTGGCTGAAGATCCTAAGGAGGGAGAATTCTGGTCCCCGATGGAATAGGTCGGAAATCTAATAAGCTGTGTTGATTGATCTGCTCAGCATTGCCCGGGGTAGGGGGATCATTTCCTTGCAGCCTCGCCGCGCGGGACCGCGCGCCTGCCCAAATTTTTGTGCGTGCAAAATGAAACAGGGGGGAGTCCCCCCGAGGTAAACATCATGGCGGGCCGAAAACCACTTCCCACCACTGTCAAGAAAATTAAAGGAACGCTACAGAAATGTCGGGCTAACCCACGGGAGCCGAAACCCGTGGGTGACCTGGCCGATCCTCCGGCATACATGAGCGAAGGGGCCAAGGCTGCATGGCGTTATGCGCTGGAGTGCGCACCGCCTGGTCTACTGCGTAAACTCGACATGTCGATTCTGGAAGTCTGGGCCTCGGCCGCCGACCTGTACCGCAAGGCGCAGGATGGGCTGGTCAAGACTGGTCTGCTGGTCAAAACGCCGAATACCGGTGTGCCAATGCAGTCTCCCTATCTGGCCATAGCCAATAAACAAGCGCAGATTATGACCAAGGCAGCGACGGAAATGGGGTTTACTCCAGCTTCGCGCTCACGAGTGATCCTTCCATTGGAGTCGGCTACGCATGAAGTTAATCCTTGGGAAGATATTGCCGGTTAATTGACACTAATTTCTTTGATGGATTGCTCAATTTTTTCAAGCTGATCCAGTAAGTGGGAATTCAAAACGTCTCCAACTCTGGGGTCGACAAACTGAAAGTATTCGGTTGCGTTCTTTAGTTTTCCGCCTTGCTTATTAAGTTTTGGCTCAATGATTTCAATCAGGATGCCTTCAATTTCATCAAGAGCATTTGAATATGTATAACGATTGACTCTTTTGTTTATCTGTTGTCGACCGTCAAGACTTCCATCAGAGTTGACAGCTTTAAATCCAATCCAACTGAAATACTCCCAGCGATTCCAGAGAGTTCCTTTCATGTGATTTCTCAGCCGCGTAAACAAGGTGGCATTGCCATTTCCTGCTTGGCCGATGTAAACGATCGATTGATTTTTGTCATAGAGCACATATACCCCGATTTGGTCGCAAAAATCTGCAATTGGCTTCCCTTTAGCTTCTCCTTTTAGATGGCCTGCATTATCGGCTCCGCCAGTTCCAGCGTAGATGTATTTGCGCTCCCACAAAAATCCAAAGTTTTTAATTATCGACATGGGCGACCTCGGAATTACATCATTAATTTGGGCAAATATAGCACTGTAGCAAAGCGATATGCTGAAGCAGTAGTATCGCGAGAAATTTCAACCTGCCGTTGGGTGAGGCTGGCATGCCAGCGCCAGTTGGATGATCTGGCGCGGTTCAAGGGCAAGGCAAGCCCTTTTCAATTCAACCCGAAACTCACGGATCGTAAGGGCCAGTCTTTTTATCCGGCTGACAATCTCTGTGCCTTCATCGAGCGGTTGCCCCATGTGAAAGGGCCGCTGGCAGGCGAATCGATCCGGCTGGAACCTTGGCAGGTGTTTATCCTGAACACGGTGTTCGGGTGGGTCAAGCCCGATGGGAAGCGGCGGTTTCGGCGTTCCTACATCGAGGTACCGAGGGGGAACGCGAAATCCACGCTTTCCTCGGCTGTCGGCCTTTACATGCTGTCTGCCGATGGCGAGGGGGGTGCAGAGGTGTATTCGCTCGCCACCACCCGGGACCAGGCGCGCATCGTGTTCGGCGATGCTCAAATGATGGCCCGCAAGAGCACCGGATTCCGCTCCCGCTTTGGGGTGGGCGTGGGAGCCCACAATCTTCACGTGCTGTCTTCGGGATCCAAGTTCGAGGCGCTCTCGGCCGAGGGCTCTACCCTGGATGGGTTGAACATCCATTTCGGCTGCGTGGATGAATTGCATGCCCACAAGACCCGCACCGTCTATGACGTGGTGGAAACCGGCACCGGCAAGCGCGACAACTCGCTCCTGTGGGTGATCACCACGGCCGGCAGCAACCGTGCCGGCATCTGCTATGAGGCACGAACCTTTGTCACCAGGCTGCTGGAAGGTGTGATCCAGGATGAGTCCCAGTTCGGGATTATCTACGGTCTGGATGATGGCGATGACTGGACCAGTGAGGAGGCCCTCATCAAGGCCAACCCAAACTGGGGAATTTCGGTGCGCCCGGAGGTTCTACTGCCGCTGCAGGCCAAGGCCATGCAGATGCCCTCGGCGATCAACAACTTCAAGACCAAGCATCTCAACGAATGGGTCAACGCCGACACCGCCTGGATGGACATGCGCGCCTGGGAAGCCTGCGCGGATTCTTCGATTTCGGAAGAGGAATTCACCGCTGAAGAGTGCTATGTGGCGCTCGACCTGGCCTCCAAGGTGGATATCGCAGCCAAGGCCAAGCTCTTTCAGCGTGATGGCAAGTTCTACGCCTTCATGACTTATTACCTGCCGGAATCGGCAGCAGAGGATGGCCGCAATAGCCAGTATTCCGGGTGGGCGCGGCAAGGATTACTGACGCTGACGCCGGGCAACGTGACAGATTTCGACCAGATCGAGGCGGAACTGGTGGCGGATGCCGGCCGCTACCAGATCGTGGAGGTGCCGTTTGACCCGTTCCAGGCCACCCAACTCGCGAGCCACATGCTGGCTGAGGGTCTACCCATGGTGGAAATGCGCCCCACGGTGCTCAATTTCTCGGAACCGATGAAACAATTGGAGGCCCTGGTGCTGCAAAAACGGTTCATCCACAACGGCGACCCGATTTTGGCCTGGATGATCTCCAACGTGGTATGCCACCGCGACGCCAAGGACAACATCTATCCCCGAAAAGAGCGAGAGGAAAACAAGATCGACGGGGTGGTGGCCCTCATCATGGCCCTGGGCCGGATCATGACACCTGCTGACGATAAAACCCCCGTCATTGGCAGCGATTACCAACTGATGGTGGTGTGATGGGATTGCGTGCCTGGCTATCTGGCTTGAAGGCCAGTTCTGACCGCTCGCCCTGGGGGAATTTCTGGTTCGAGCCGGTGGGGGTGAATACCACAGCCGGCATGCGGGTCACGGCGGATGGGGCTATGCAGCTCTCGGCGGTGTTCGCCTGCGTGCGTATCATCTCCAGCCAGTTTGCAAGCCTGCCGTTCGTGCTCTACCGCAATCGACGCAACGGCGGCAAAACCCGGGTAGTCCAGCATCCGGTGTATCAACTGGTCTCCCGGCGTCCGAATTCCTATCAGAACGCCTTCGAGTGGCGGGAAATGATGGCAGGTCACCTGGTGCTTCGGGGTAATGCCTTCAACCAGATCGTGACCAATGGCCAGGGGGAGATCACGGCATTGATTCCCCTGCATCCGGATCGGGTGACCATCGAGATTTTGCCCAAGGGGGGCTACCGCTACCAGTACACGGACCTCACTGGCAACAAGCAGACCTTCGCACGGGGTGAGATCTGGCACCTGCGGGGATTGTCCTCCGACGGGATCATCGGGCTTTCACCCATTGCCCTGGCAAGGAACGCCTTCGGCGGGGCCATGGCCGCCCAGGATTACGGGTCCCGGTTTTTTGCCAATGACGCGAAGCCCTTGAGCGGCTATATCGAATACCCAGGTTCCTTCAAGGACAAGATGGCCCGTGACCAGTTCCGGGAATCCCTGCAGGAATCGCAGAGTGGAGCCAACCGGGGCAAGATCGCGGTGTTCGAGTTCGGCATGAAGTACCACCAGCTGGGGCTCACCAACGAGGACGCCCAGTTTCTGGAAACCCGCAAGTTTCAGGTGAACGACATCGCGCGCTGGTTCGGCGTGCCACCCCACAAGATCGGGGATCTGGATCGATCCACCAACAACAACATCGAGCAGCAGGCGCAGGAATTCGTGCAGGAATGCTTAGGCCCCATGGCGGAGCGTTGGGAGGCCTCCATCGAGGCGGAACTGCTCCTCGATGACGAGGGGTTGGAAGCGGAGTTCCTGTTCTCGCAACTCCTGCGGGGCGATAGCCAGGCGCGCGCCCAGTATTACAACCTGGGGATCAACGGTGGCTGGCTTACACGCAACGAAGCCCGGATTGCGGAAAACCTGAATCCCCTCCCAGGCCTCGACCAGCCCTTGCGGCCGCTCAACATGGCCGAGGAACAGGGCGAGGATGAAGATCCTGCGCCGGGTGATACCGATTCAGCGGGCACCGGAAAGGCGCCCTTCAATTCCCACGACCGACTTTTAGGAAAATCATGGCATACCCCCTCCTGATGGCCCAATTCCTGGCAACTCCCTGGGCGCTGATGCCGGAAACCCTGCAGGCCTTTGCCGGGATCCTGAGCCGCCGGCAGGCGGGACTGCCTGCGGATGCCATGACCCTCGCCAAAATTGACGAAGACCGGCTGGTTTGCGAGGCGCGTGCCAGGGAGGCCCAGAAGCAAAGCGGCGGGGGGATTGCGGTTCTGCCACTGTATGGCGTGATGACCCAGCGCGGCAATATGGTGGACGCCGTCAGCGGGCCGGGAAGCACCTCCACCCAGCGCTTTGGCGCGGCGTTGCAGGATGCCTTGAATGACGATGCCGTGGGCCAGATCCTGATCGACATTGATTCCCCTGGTGGCAGCGTCTACGGTGTGGCGGAACTGGCTGCCCAGATTCTCTCGGCCAGATCTCAAAAACCCGTCGTGGCCATCGCCAACAGTCTCGCGGCTTCTGCTGCTTACTGGATTGGTTCGGCAGCTTCGGAGTTTTACTGCACGCCGGGCGGGGAAGTGGGGTCAATCGGGGTGTGGCAGGCCCACGAGGATATTTCGGGCGCCCTGGAAGCCGATGGCATCAAGGTGACCCTCATCTCGGCCGGCAAGTACAAGGTCGAAGGAAACCCCTACCAGCCCTTGAACGATGAAGCCCAGAGTTTCATGCAAAGCCGCGTGGACGATTACTTCGGATCCTTCGTGGAGGCGGTAGCGGCAGCCCGGGGTGTTAAACCCCAGGATGTCATCAACGGCATGGGTCAGGGGCGCGTGATTGGCGCATCAGCCGCCGCGGGCATGAACATGGTGGATGGCGTGATGACCTTCGATGAAGTGCTGGGCAAGATGCAAAGCCGCGTCAAGCTGCCAGACAGAACCAAGGCCTCACGCTTGTCCCAGGCCAGAAATGCATTGTCCCTGCTTTGAGCTCAGTGCGTGAAGCTCAACAACCCCGCCAGAAATAACATGCCGCCCATGATGGCAAGAAAGCCCACGATGAAGAGCAGGCATCCCTTGCCCACGAACTGCCGGAACGCGGGAATCATGATGAGAGCACCAACGGCGATGCATAGAATAATGAACCACATGCGCTATTCCCTGCCTTGCTTGTCAGTGTCAGACCTTCTGATGCGTGACATTTAAAAATACTACCACGCCGCCTTCGCGGCATCCCCACACAACCCGCTTCTGGCGGGTTTTTTTATTTTCAAGGAACCCCCACCATGAGCAAGAAGCTTCGTGAATTGCAAGCCCGCAAGACCGAACAGGTCAAGTCCGCCCGGGCATTGACCGACCAGGCCCAGTCCCAGGACCGGGACCTCTCGCCGGAGGAAGCCGGCGCGTTTGAGGATTTCAAGAACCGCATCGAGGCGCTCAATGCCGCCATCGAGCGTGAGCAGACCCTGATTGCCGAGGAAGCACAGCTGGGTATTCAGGCAGCACTGCCTTCCGTATCCGTCGCCGAGAACGTGATGGAGGATCCCAAGCGCGGTTTCAGGAATTTCGGGGAATATGCCATGGCGGTCTATCACGCGGGCCTGCCCGGCAATCCGGTGGATGGTCGCCTGCCGCTGCTGCGCAACGCCGCGGTGCCCAGCACCTACGCCAATGAATCGGCCGGCGCCGATGGCGGGTTTCTGATCCCGCCGCAGTTCGCCAAGGACATTTTCCAGCTCTCGCTCGATGACGAGGCGCTGTTGCCCATGACCGACAACATCGAGATTTCCGGCAATTCCATGGTGCTGCCCAAGGATGAGACCACGCCCTGGGGCACGGATGGGATCACGGTGGCCTGGCAGGCGGAGGGCAGCGCCGGGATTCCGGCCAAGCCCAAGTTCGGTACCGCTGCCTTGCGCCTCAAGAAACTCATGGCCCTGGTGCCCATTACGGACGAGCTGCTCTCAGACACCAATGCGCTCACCTCCTACATGCCGAAGAAGGTGGCCTCCCGCATGCAGTGGAAAATCAACGAGACCATCCTCTTCGGCGCGGGCGGGGGCATCCCCCAAGGAGCGATGGAGAGTGGTGCAGTCATTACGGTGCCGAAGGATTCGGGGCAGGCCACCCAGACCCTCACGCCCACCAACCTCGCCAACATGATCGCGCGCCTGCCCTCGGGCAGTTTCAAGAACGCGGTCTGGCTCATCAACAACGACGTGCTGCCGGCGCTCTTCACCCTGTCTCTGGGCAACTACCCAATCTACCTGCCGGTAGGTGGCGGTGCATCGTCCATCAAGGGGTCGCCCTACGGCACGCTGCTGGGGCGTCCGATCTTCGTGACCCAGCATGCCAACACCTTCTCCTCGCTGGGCGACGTGAATCTGGTGGATCTTTCCTACTACCAGACCATCACCAAGGAAGGGGGCATGGAGACGGCCACCTCCATGCACCTCTATTTCGATGCGGATGCCACGGCCTTTCGCACCATCTTCCGCATGGATGGCCAGTCCAAGATCGCGGCCCCCATCAGTCCGGCCAAGGGCACCAACAAGATGTCGCCCTTCCTGCAACTCGCCGCACGCTAATCCCACCTCATTCAAGGAATTTTAGATTATGGACATGAACGTCAAAGCATCAGAGTTTCTGGCGCTGCTGGGCTCCATCAACCCATCGTCCCAGGCAGTGGGATCCCTCACCACCGGCTGGATCTCCCTGGCCAACGTGCGCACGATTCTGGCAATCGTGGCTACCGGTACGCTGGGCGCTTCCGCCACCGTGGATGCGAGTCTCTCCCAGGCTCAAGACGCCATCGGTACCGGCGCCAAAGCCATCGCCGGCAAGGCCGTCACCACTATTACCGGAGCGGGCGGCGTGCAGGCGCTGATCAATCTGCAGGCGCACGAACTGGACGTGAACAATGGGTATCAGTTCGTGGAGCTCACCCTCACGGTGGGTACGGCCGCATCTGAAACCGCGGGATTTGTCCTGGGGGCATCCACCCGTTATGAACCGGCAAGCGCCTTCAATCAGGCGGGCGTCACCCAGATCGTCGGCTAACCTCAACCATGCCCCTTCGCCTCCTGCAGGAGCCCATTGCCGAGCCGTTGTCGCTCCAGGAGGCCAAGGCGCACCTGCGGGTGGATATCACCGATGATGATGCGCTCATTTCGGCGCTCATCACCTCCGCCCGGATCTCAGCGGAAACCGTGACCCGGCGCGCACTGGTGGCTCAGGCCTGGAAGCTGGTGATCGATTCCTTCCCGGGGCCCACGCTGATCGGTATTCCCTGGGGCAAGCCTTTCACGCTCCCGGGCCACGCCATTTATCTCGAGAAATCCAAAATCCAGGCGGTGACAGGCATCCAGTACCTGGACATGAGTGGAGTCACTCAGGTGATGCCACCCTCCCAGTACACGGTGGACCTGACCTCGGAGCCTTGCAGGATCACCCCGGTGTTCGGTCAGATCTGGCCCATTCCGCTGCCCCAGATCGGCGCGGTGGAAGTGGATTTTGTGGCGGGGTATGCGGTGCCTTTCAGCGCCAACCCGGCCAATAGCACCCTCGCTATCGAGGGCCCCTGGGCGAGTTTTACTTTGGGCAGCACGATCCGGCTTTCGAATTCGGGCGGCGCACTGCCTTCCCCCTTGCTGCCGCTCACCAATTACTTCATCGAGTCCGTGGTGGCACCGGGCGTGTATACGTTGGCCGCCAGCCCGGGCGGACCTGCGATCGCGCTCACGGATGCGGGGACGGGACTTAATTTCGTGGGGGAGGTACCCGAAGGCATCAAGTCCTGGATGAAAGTACGCGTTGCCTCCCTCTACCAGCACCGCGAAGAAATCGCGGTTACCGAGAAGGGCGCCAAGATCGAGCCGCTCCCTTTCATGGATCGGTTGCTCGATCCCTATCGGGTGGTGTTCTGATGGGCATCGTCTCGGCGGGGATTCTGGACCAGCGCATCACGATCCAGATCAAAACCGTGGTGCGGGGAAGCCTCGGCGGCCACGACGAAACCTGGGCCACATTGGCGACCGTCTGGGCGCAGACCCTGGACATGACCGGGCGCGAGATCTTCCAGGCCAAGGCCATGGGCAGTAGCTCGACCATGCTCATCACCATTCGCTATCGCAATGATGTGAAGGCCGACCAGCGCATTCTCTTCTCCGACGGGTCCCTCGCGCGGATCGAATGGGTCCGGCACGTGACCCGCAGGGAACGCCTGGAACTCTATTGTTTGAAGATCGATGGCTGAGATTGAAATCAAGGGGCTGGAGGGCTTGCAGAAAGTGCTGGACCAGTTGCCGGCGAGAATCGAAGCCAACGTCGTGCGCGGTGGTTTGCGTGCCGCAGCCAAGGTGATCCGGGACGAAGCCCGGCGCCTGTGCCCGGTGGGTGATGCAAGCTCGCTTCCCAAGGGGCATCAACCCGGTGCATTGCGCGATTCGCTTCGGGTATCCGTTTCACGGCGCGGTGGCAAGATCACGGCCAGCATCAAGGCCGGTGGCAGGAACCGTGTCTACTACGCCCACATGGTGGAATTTGGCACGGCGCGCCACCTGATCAAGCCCAGGAACCGCAAGAGCCTGTTTCTGGCAGGACTTTTCAAGGAATTGGTGGAACACCCCGGGGCCAGCAAAAAGCCCTTCATGCGCCCGGCCATGGATGCCAAATCCCAGGAAGCGGTGGAGGCCATGGCTGATTACATCCGCGCGCGCATGGCTGCCGAGATTGTGTCGCTCAAATGAAGGCGGAACAGGCGATTTATGCCCTGCTCAATGGCTCGGCGCCGCTAGCAGCGCTCGTTGCCGCCCGAATTTACCTGGACACGCGCCCGGAAGCGGACCCGTTGCCTGCGGTGGTGTTCGAATTGATTTCCGACCGGCAGGACAACGCGCGCCAGGGTGAACCTGAAAAAGCTACCGCCCGAATCCAGGTGAATTGCCTGGGGCAGATGGCCGAGGACGCGGTGAACGTGCGCGAGGCCGTCAAAGCAGCCTGCCACAACCAGTCCGGCGTATTCGGCGGGGTCACGGTGCTTGCCTGCCTGCAGGAAGGTTCCGGCGCCGACTCCTACGATGAGCTGGTGAACATTTACGTCAAACCCATGGATTTCACGATCCATTACCTGCGTTAAAAAACTTCTATCCCCCCAAGGCCGCACTGCGGCCTTTTTTTATTTCTTCCAGGAGACACCCTCATGCTGGTCTTTGGATCGGGCTATTTGTATGCCATCAGTACCGCGGCCAATGCCTCGCCGCGCAAATTCGGCACGTTGCAGGACGTGACCTTCGATTTCTCCTACAGCATCAAGGAATTGTTCGGCCAGCAATCCCTGCCGGTGGATATTCGCCGGGGGGAGGGCAAATTCACGGGCAAGGCCAAGTTTGCCAACATCAACGGCGGCATCCTCAATGATCTGTTTTTTGATCAGACGGCCTCCACCGGGCTGCTGCTTTCTGCCGTGGGCGAGCTCGGCACCGTGGCGGCCGCCACCCCCTATGAGGTGACGGTGGCCAATGCCGTCAACTTTGACACCGACCTGGGTGTGGTCTATGCGAACGGCAACATACCCCTCACGCGGGTGGCAAGCAACCCGGCGGCGGGCCAGTACAGCGAAGCGGCCGGGGTTTACACCTTCTCGGCCACTGATGCTGGCAAAACCGTGCTCATTGACTATCTCTATACCAGCACCACGGGCGGCACCCGGATCACGCTCTCCAATCAGGTGATGGGCACCACCCCCACCTTCATGGGGATTTTCACGGCGCTGGTGTCGGGCAAGGTCGCCACCTTGAAACTCAATCAATGCACGTCCTCCAAGCTCTCGCTCGCCACCAAGGTGGAGGACTACATGATTCCGGAACTGGATCTCAACATCATGGCCGACAGCAGCAACAACGTGGGCATCATCTCCTTCGCGGATTGACCATCATGATTCCCGGCACTGAAATCACCCTGGGTGAACGCACTTTTATCTGCCCGCCGGCTCCCTTTGCCTGTGTGCGGCGGTTCAATGACATCTTCGAGGGGCGGCGCGCGCCCACCCTGCTCGAAATGGCCGACATTCTGTTGGCGGCCCTGCAACGCAATTATCCCGATCTGACCCAGGAGGAACTGGAACGCTCCTGCCTTGACGTGGACAACTTCAAGGAAGCGTTCTCCCTCTGCCTCAGGGCGAGTGGCGCGGAGGCCGTGCCGCCGGGGGAAGCGTAACCGGGGAGCCCATCGATTGGGACGAGGTGTATTGCTTCCTGATCAGCCAGACCGGCTGGACCTGGGAATACATCGATGTCCACATGGACATTCCCCGGCTCCTCGCCATGAACCGTCACTGGCGGCAACACCCGCCGCTGCAGGTCATGGTTCAAAACTACCTCGGCATCAAACCTGCGCCGGAATCAAGGCGCACACCGGAGGCTTCGGTGAATTCTGAAACAGATCTCGAACAATTCATGCAGATGTTCGCCGCCGCAGGCGGCAGGAGAGGATAGATGGGAACCAAAGTCGGATCCCTCGAGATCGACATCGCAGCCAATATTGCGAGACTCACCCAGGACATGAATTCGGCCAAAGCTGAGGTCAAGAAATCGGCCGAAGCCATGCAGGGCTCCATTGCCCGGATGCAGCAGCACATGGAAGAGAGCCTGAAAGGGGTCAGGCAATCCCTCGAAGTGTTCAAGGGGCTCGCGGAACTGGGTGGGGCCACCCTGCTCGGTGAAAAGCTCCTCGAACTGGGCCGTTCGGCAGCGGAATATGGCGATCAGATCGAGCGGGCCTCCCGCATGACGGGGGTCAATACCGACGCCTTGCAAAGGCTCTCCTTTGCGGCAGGGCAGAGCGACATCAGTTTTGAGCAGTTGCGGCTGGGGCTTGCCCGGCTCTCCCGCAGCATGGCGGAAGCCCAGCAGGGCAACAAGGCTGTGGCAGCGGCCTTCCAGTCCGTGGGCATAGAAGCGACCCAGCTTAAAAACCTCAAAGTGGACGAGGTGCTCGCGCGCGTCAGTGACCGGTTTTCCAGCACAGAGGATGGGGCCGCCAAGACCGCGCTTGCCATGCAACTCTTCGGGCGCGCGGGCGCGGAACTCATTCCCATGCTGGATCAGGGATCGCAGAAGCTTAATGCTCTGGGCGATCGCGCCCAGCAGCTGGGGTTGGTGCTGGATGAAAACACCATCCGTAAAAGTGCAGCGCTCAATGAAGAGCTTAAAAGCCTCGGCGCACAGACGCACATGGCCACTATCCAGATGGGATTGGCCTTTCTGCCGGCGCTTCAGGCAGTGGCGCAGGCCATGGAAGCAGGACTCAAGCCCGGGGGGCTGCTCGCCGACACCTTCAAGGGATTGGGCGTCGCGCTCAAGGATCTGGTGGTGGGGCTGGAACTGTCCTTCCAGTCTCTCGAGGTGATCACTGCGGGCATGGCCGGTGCGATCGTCACGGTGGGGGGTGTCATCAACGCCGCACTGCACCTGGACTGGGACGGGATCAAAGCCGCCTGGCAGCGCGGCATCACCGAAACGCGACTCGCCGTGGATCAGGAAGTGGGCAGCATGATTCGCACCATTCGGGCGGCCCATGGAGAACTGGATGCGCTCAAGGAGAATCCCGGTGAGGACGGCAAGCCTCTGGGACAACTGACACTCGGGTCTGTCACGGGAGGTCGTGCCAAGGACACCCTGCTTGCCCAGTGGCGCAATCAGCTCGATCAAATGCGGGATGCCGAGGGTGCCTATCACGAGCTTTCCAAGCAGGAAGAACTGTCTTTCTGGCAGGGCAAGCTCCTGCTGGTCAAGAAGGGCACCCAGGACTACAACGCGGTGCTCCATGAAGTGGTCAACGTGGAGCGTCAGATCTACCAGGAGAATACCCGGGCCGCGCAGAAGGCCTCAGCCGAGGCCTTGGCGCTCAAGGTGAATCAGCTGGACCAGGAAGCCGCGCTCGATCGCAGTCGTCTCGCGCAGGTTTCAGAAAACAATCGCTTTCTGCTGGAATCCGGGCGGATCAGCGAGCGCGAGAAGCAGAAGCGCGATCAGGAAGTGGCCAATGAGGAATACGCCATCGCGCTTGATCTGCTCGCTCGGAAGCTGGCGCTCTACAAGGATGACGTGAAAGAGCGCGCCCGCATCGATGGGGAGATCGAGCGGCTCAATGCCCAGCATGGGCTCGCCATGCAAAAAGCCGCCAATGATGCCGCGCAGGCGAACCAGAAGTCATACCAGCAGATGATGGCGCCCATCACCTCGGCTTTTGATACCTCCATCAAGGGCATCATCATGGGCACGCAAACCTGGCAGCAGGCCATGCAGCGGGCGTTCAGCTCCATTCTCTCCTCCTTCATCGACATGGGGGTGCAGATGGTGGGCAAATGGGTGGCCCAGCAGCTCGCCATGACGCTCGCTACTACCACCGGCAATGCCACGCGGCTGGCCTCCGACCAGGCAGCGGCGGGATCGAGCCTCACCACCAGTGCCGCCACCTTGATCAAGTCCATCATGAACAGCGCCCAGGAGACGTTTGCCGGGATTTTCGGATTTCTGGCACCCGTCATGGGGCCCGCTGCAGCAGCCCCTGCGGCGGCCGGCATGGGCACGGTGGCGGCGGTGGCGGGTTCCATTACCTCTTCTGCCGGTGGGGAGTGGCGCATTCCCATGGATCGGCTGCAATTCGTGCACAAGAACGAGACCATCCTGCCAGCCCACATTGCCGGGGGGCTTCGCAATCTGGTGGAGCGGGGCGGGAATTCGCCTTCCCATCAGATTCATATTCACGCCACTGACGCGCAAAGCGTGGAGCGTCTGTTTCGCAACAATGGTGCCGCACTCGCGGCTGCCCTCAAAACCCATCTTCGAAACTTCGGAAGCTGATCCCATGGAAGAACGTCGGAAATCCCCGCTCTCGGAGGAAGAGCGGCAGGCGCTCGTGGACCGAATTGTGGAAGCCCTGCGCAGTGAAATTGCGGACCTCGCGGTTCCCCAGGCCGTGCACCGCCAACACCACGAATACCTCGCCCTGCTGCTGGAAGACCGCAAACGGCGCCTGGAGCGCAATGAAAAGATCAAGACGAGCGTGCTGGGCTGGTTTGTGATCACGGTGCTGGGCGGCATCGGGACGCTCGCCTATCAGTGGTTCGTCACCGTGAAGGAGCATTGGAAATGACCCCGGAACAATTCATCGCCACCCTGGCGCCGGCGGCGCAGGCCGCTATGCAAAAAACCCGCATCCCGGCCTCCTTCATCATCGCCCAGGCGGCATTGGAAAGCGCCTGGGGAGAATCTCGCCTGACGGTGGCAGCCAACAACCTCTTCGGCATCAAGGCGGATAGTGGCTGGCACGGTTCCTCCTACCGGATTCAGACCAGGGAGTACGTGGATGGTCATCCGGTGCTGGTCGAGGCCTGGTTTCGCAGTTATCCCGACTGGCAGACAAGCATCGATGACCACGCCAGATTCCTCCAGGATCCGCGCTACGTGCAGGCCTTCAATACCCGCAATGGCATCGAGTTTGGCTATGCCATCGCCGCCGCAGGCTATGCCACGGATCCCCTGTACGGCCAGAAGCTCGCGGAAATCATCGAAACCCATCACCTGCTCGCCTATGACGAGTCCACGCTCACATCTACAACCTGAAGGGAGAACCCCATGAACAAACTCGTCGCCCTCTGGAATCTTTTCAAGGTGGGCCAGGCCGTGGACAACCCCACGCTCTGGAAAAAAGGCGCCATCACCGTGACGCTGCTCTCGCCCGTGATTTTGAAACTCTCGGACGCACTTCAAGCCTTCGGGCTCTCCGTGGCCATCACGGACGAGCAGTCGGCGCTTCTGGCTGGCGGGATCGTCGCACTCACCAACGTCATCGTTCACTGCGTGGCCAACCCCGATGTGGGGTTTCGGCAGTAATGGGCGGGCCTTCCTCAATCGAAGCCTCACCTGGGCCCTCTGGGTCGGACTGGCTGGCTGCGCTTCGCTCACGGATTGCCATCCCACGGTGGGTCTCGATCTGCCGGATGGGCTGGATCCGGGGGACGCCGCCACCATCGAACGAGCCATGCAAAAAGGGGACGCGCTGCCCTACGTCTTTGGCGCGAAATGCAAATTTTAGGAGAACGGACATGAGTTTCTTGCAAACGCTGGAAGCCGATTTTCAATCGGTGGAGAACTGGATCAACGGCAACCCGGTGGGCAAAACCCTGGTGGGGGATGCCGAACGGGCCTGGGCGGAATTGAAGGCCGTGGGATTGCCCTATGTCATTACGGCCATCAAGGCAGGGGCTACGGCCGTGGAAGGGGAACTCAAGAACGGCGGGGCGCTCGCCAGTGCATTCGGTGCGGGCCTTGCTGCCGTTGAGGGCTCGTTCACCGGCGTGGGAGCGACGCTTGCCTCCGCCACCCTCAACACCCTGGTGACTGCCGTGCTCAACCAGGTGGTGGCCACCCCGCCGGCGCCCGCGACCGCGACTTAATCCTGCCCAACCCCAGGTGCTCCCCATGGAGTGCCTGGGGCTCCCCTTAATTCAAGGTGTAATCATGGCACTGCTTTTTTTTGACGGATTCGATACCTACAACACGGCCACCGACGCGGGGCAGAGTATCTGGGCCACCGCAGGTCTATCCGGCCCTGGCATGGTACCGGGGCGCTTCGGCCTGCCGGGCAGGGGGGTTTATACCGGTTACGCTGGGGGCTTTGCGCGCTATACCGCGTCATTAGGCGCCAATTACGCCACGCTCTTTACCGGCTTTGCCGTATCGGGTAATTACTTCCTGGTGGGCTTTGAGGATGGCACCAGTGAACAGATCTATGCGGCGGTTTCCGGTTCCACCGTAGTCATTTATCGGGGCAGTACCTTGCTCGCCCAATCCGTGACCGGCGTCGTGCCCCAGACGGGATGGTATTTCGTGGAGTTCGGCGCCACCATCAGCAGCACCGCCGGTTCAGCCACTGTCAAGATTAATGGCAATACGGTATTGACGATCAGCGGCTCCAATACCCAGAACACCGCCAACGCCTGGACCAATGGCGTAGGTTTCTATAACTGCACCATCGATGATTTTTACGTGTGCGATAGCACCACGGGTGCGGGCACTTATCCCTGCAATACCTTTCTCGGTGACAAGCGGGTGAGAACTGTCTATCCCACCGGGAACGGGGCCACGGTCCAGTTCACGCCTTCGGGATCACTTACCTTCGGCAATTCCACGCTCTCAGATCAACGCAGTTTCAACGCAAATACCGTTGTGCTCACGTGGAGCAATACCCCGACTGCTTCATTAGCCAATACCATGTCCGACCCTCACACGGGTGTGGCCCCGCGCATGCTCTGCGACGGGAATATCACCACGCTCACGATCTACGCCAGCACCAATTACCCGGCGGCGAAGGTGAAGCCCGTGCTCATCGCCTGCGATCCGGTGTCGTTACTACCCACCGGCACCATTTACTATGGCAACGAAACTGTGGGGCTTGCCAATGGACCCAACACGCTCACATTTCCCGGGTCGGGTGTGGCAGTCAGCAAGGATGTCTGCTATTCGCTGGGGTATGTATCCGATACGGCGCTGACCATCTGGGCTTGCGGCGAAGCGGCTAATAACTATTCTGATGCCAGTGCGGGCACGAGCTACGCCACCTTGCCGGCCACGGTTAATTTCAGCTGGTCGACGTCCTATGGATGGAATGCCATCACCCTTACCTACACCCTGGTGCCAACGCCCAACTATGGGGCGGTAAGCGAAGATTATGCCGACGGTGACAGTGGTTACAACAGCAGTGCCACCGCGGGAGCGCTCGATCTCTTCACCACCAATCCGGCACTCCCCGCAGGCGCCACGGTCTATGCCGTGAAAGTCCAGGGCGAATATCGCAAGGATGATGCCGGCACGCGTTCGGTCTGCAACCTGCTCAAGTCCGGGACGACGCAAGCCAACGGCCCCGCCCATAACCTGGGCACGAGCTACCAGATCTTCGGGGATATCTGGGTCACCGACCCCAATACCAGCGCGTCCTGGACGACCGCAGCGGCGGACGCCATTGAAATCGGCTATGAAGTGGCCTCTTAAGCCATGGCCATTCGCGTTGCCCAACATGCAGCAGAACTGCTGGCCGACGGTAGCCCTCATCTTTATGCAAGTCAGGTGGCAGGTGAGGTGCTCGCCGACGATAATCCTCATGCCTGGGCATCCCAGGTTACCGGAGCGACCCTGGCACACAGTATCCCGGCGCTGTGCGCCTCTCAATTGGCCATGGAAATCCTGTGGCTCCCCGCTCCCCCGGCACTCGTCACACAGATCGCCGGGGCCATTCTGGTGGATGACGACCCCCACCTGCGGGTGGGGCAATCCTGTGCCCAGATTCTCTATGACTGGCAACCGCCGCCTTTTCCGGCATTCACCATGAGCAATGTAATTTTCCCGGCACTGCCCGGCCTTCGCTGGAAAGTGGTCCGCACGCCTCAATTCAATACCACCGTGAGCCGGCATATTTCAGGGCGCGAAGCGCGCGTCTCAAACTTTGCCTACCCCCTGTGGAAATGGGAGATGGAGTACGAATTCCTGCGTGAAGGCAATGGCTATTCCGAACTGGAAACCTTGTGCGGGTTCTTCCTGCAGCGCCAGGGGCAGTTCGACACTTTTCTTTACGCAGACCCCACGGAATCCAACGTCCTGAATCCTAAGACCACGGTCAACACCGGCACCGGGTCAGCGACCACGTTTACCATTGCGGCGCTGCCCCAGCACGTGTTCGTGAACGGCGTGGAAGTGTTTTCGCCCGCCTGGTCGGCAAGTGCTTCCACGCTCACCTTCGCCTCTGCACCAGCCAATGGCGCGCTCATTCTGAGCACCGACTCTACGGTGATTGGACTCTCGGACGGGGCCACCAACCAGTTCACCCTCACCAAGACCTGGGGCGGATTCACGGAACCCGTGGGCTACCTGGATGCGACGAGCCTGCAGGTTTATGTCAACGGCGTGTCCACACCTGCCAATGATCCGGTGAATCCCTGGAGCCTCGCCACCCCCAATACCCTCATCTTCAACGTGCCGCCCGCGGCCCATCAGGTGATCACGGCTTCCTACACCTGGTATTACCGGGTGCGTTTTGGGGAAGATGCCCAGGACTATGACAATTTCCTGTGGCAGTTGTGGGAATTGAAGAAACTCACCCTGGAAATGGCAAAACCATGAGCGCCCTGAGCGATCTCCTGGCCACCCGCCAGTTCGTGTTCGTGGATATTTTCACGCTCACCCTGCAGGTGTATGGCGGCGCCCAGGAAGTGGTGGTCACCACCGCAGACGTGCCCATTTTCTGGAAAAACCAGTGGGTGGCGCCCTCAGGCGTCGAACTGCAGGGCCTCAAGTTCAAACGCTCGGTGGGGCTTTCGGTGGACGAGCAGACCATCACCCTGATGGCCACTCGCGACATGCTGCTGGGCGGAGAGCCCTGGTTTGATGCCATCGCGGCCGGCGTGCTCGATAACGCCACGCTGCGACGCGAGCGCGCCTTCGCACCGGATTGGGACACCCTGCGGGCGGGGACGATCACCGGTTCCGTGATCCTCTTTGACGGCATGGTGTCCACCGTGGAGTCCCTGGGCGCCACCCAATGCCAGCTGAAGGTCAAATCCCACCTCAATATCCTCAACCAGCCCATGCCGAGGAACAGCTGGCAGGCCTCCTGCCTGCACACGCTCTTCGACAGCGGTTGCGGCCTTGGCCAGGCCAATTATCAGGCCAATGGAAATGTGGGGTCGGGATCGACCGTGAACGTGATCAATTGGACCGGGGCGACAGCGGGCTACTACTGGCAGGGCACGGTGCTGTTCGTGGGCGGGGCCAACGACAAAATCGAGCGCACCATCAAACTTGCCAACGGCTATCAGCTCTTCCTCACGCTGCCATTGCCCCATGTGCCGGCGGTAGGAGATGCCTTTGTCGCCTGGCCCGGTTGCGACAAGACCTACAGCACCTGCCGGGACCGGTTTGCCAATACCGCCCACAACCGCAGTTTTCCCTACATTCCTGTTCCCCAGATCGCCCTATGACCCCGAAGCAGCGCGAAGCCGTGGTGAGGGAAGCCCTCACCTGGATCGGCACGCCCTATCATCATTGCGCCGATGTCAAAGGTCATGGCGTCGATTGCGCCATGATTCTTGCTCGGGTGTATGCCAATGCCGGCCTCATTCCCTTTATCGATCCGCGCCCCTATCCCCCCGATTGGCATTTGCACCGGGGAGAGGAGCGCTATCTCGAGGCGATTGTGCCTTACGCCGTAGAAATCCGGGAGGAGCCCCAGCCGGGGGATTTTCTGCTGTTTCGATACGGCCGTACTTTCAGCCATTCCGCCTTCGTGATCGATTACCCCCGGGTGATTCATGCCCACGCGAAGGAGCGTTTCGTGGTGTGGGGGGATGCGAGCCTCTCTCCCCTCAAGGATCGGGAATGCCGCGCCTACACCTTGCGGGATAACCCATGAGCGGGTTGGGAGGATTGCTCAACGCGGGCCAGAACCTCAACAGCGCACAACCCAACTACACCCAGCTCAAGATCCAGACGGCCTCCCAGGGGCTCCCCATTCCCATCGTGTACGGGGCCCAGAAAATCAGCGGGAATATTCTCTGGTACGGTGATTTCCAGAAACACACCAGCAGCGCCAAAGGGAAGGGGGGCGGCAAGGGTTCCGGGCCCACCACCTATTCAGCCTCCGTGATCGTGGGCCTTGCGGAAGGCATGATCACACCGGCGGTGGCGAATGTCATCGTGACGAGCTATGGCATTCAGAGCAGCGGGGTGAATTCGGCCCTGTACACCGATCTGGTGGCAGCCTATGGCGCCGCCACCATCGTCTCTACCACACCCAGCACGGCGGGCACGGGCACCCTGTGGGTCAATCAGGGCAAGACCACGCTCAGTGCCGTGGGTGCTGTCCTCATGACCGGTGCGCCGGGCCAGGCGCCCTGGAGCTATCTCGCTTCCGTCCATCCCGATAAGGCATTGAATTATCCGGGCACAGCCTACATGGCGATCGCCAATCTCGATCTGGGATCCGCGCCGGATCTGCCGGTGATGTGGCTCGAGTGCTATGGCAACCTCAACAGTACCTGCTCGCAAGGCACTTCGGATACCGATCCAGCCCAGGTGATTTACGACATCCTGACCCACCCGATCTACGGGGCAGGCTTCCCCAGGCAGAAAATCGATCTCGCGAGCCTTTCAACAGCAGCCAATTCCTATCAGAAGTACGTGGGCGCCTTGGGCATCGGATTCAGCCTCTTCCTCAATGAGCGCCGCCCCATGGCGCAAATCCTGGATGAGTGGCTCACCGTAACCAATACGGAAGCTGTGTGGTCGGAAGGGCTGCTCAAGTTCATTCCCTATGGGGACGAGACCATCACGGCCTACGGGAGCACCTACACGCCCAACACGCTGCCGGTGGCCAATCTCACGGATGAAGATTTTGTGGATGCCGGCAACGGGGATTACCTCAAGATCAGCCGGTCCGATCCGCTGGATGCCTTCAATAACTGGAAAATCGAGATCCTGGATCGGCAGTACGACTACAACGTCAACAGCATCGAGTCCAAGGACCAGGCCGCCATCGATCAGATGGGCCGGATTCTCTCCTCCGGTGTCCGGATGGCGCCGCCCATCCAGGCGCATTTTCTGGCCAACGCCTCTATGGCCACCATGTGCCTCGAGTTGGTGAAAAACCGAGCCCTGTATGTGCGCAATCAGTACGAGTTCACCCTGAGTTGGGAAAACGTCCTGATCGAACCCATGGATGTGGTGTCCCTCACCAGTGCCAACATGGGGCTCAACGGCAAACTGGTGCGGGTGAAATCCATGGAAGAGCAGGATGACGGCACGATCCGGATCCTGGCCGAGGAATTCCTGCCAGGCGTGGGGTGGTCGGTGGCCTATCCCTATCAGAACAGCACGGGTTATGCGCCCAATACCCTGATTGCACCGGGCAGCGTCAATGCGCCGGTAATCTTCGAGCCGCCGGCGGTGCTCTGTGGCGCCGCAGGTCCCCAGATCTGGGTGGTGGCATCAGGCCCTGCTGCCACCTGGGGCGGCTGCAACGTCTGGGCATCCCTGGACGGCACGACCTATAGCAAGGTAGGGGCTATCACCGGGCAGGGAACCCAGGGGGTTCTCACGGCGTCCGTTGCCGCGTACAACGGCACCAACCCGGACAATGGCGATACGCTGGCTGTGAGTCTCGCGGAATCGGCGGGAGTCCTTTTACCGGTGCCAGTCGGTGGTGCCGCGCAAGGGTTATCCCTCTGCTATGTGGATGGAGAACTACTGGCCTACCAGAATGAAACGCTCACCACCGCCAACAACTACAACCTCACCGGGTTGTACCGCGGTCTGTATGGAAGCGCACCATCTGCCCACGGAACTGGCACCCAGTTTGCGCTGCTTTCCAATGCCAACGTGTTCAAGTTCACGCTGCCCACCAACACAAGCCTCATCGGGCAGACGGTGTATTTCAAATTCCAGAGTTTCAATGTCTATGGATCGGCGACCCAGGATATTTCCACTTGTACGGCATTTCCATACAGGGTGACGGGGTTAGGTAGCCAGGTGCCATTCACCATCCAGGCATCGGCATCTGGAACCTTGTCCGCAAATCAATCAGTGCTGCGTTACATTGCGACAAATGGCTTCTACGTTCCGGCGGGGCTTGCCGGCACCGTAGTATCGGAAGGCACTGCAGCCACGGCCACAGCGACATTTATCCTGGCCAAAAATGGCACTTCATTTGGAACCATCGCCATCTCACCCAGTGGAAACGTAACGCTGGTTTCGGCGAGTCAGGCTAATTTTGTGTTAGGGGATGTTTTGGCGCTTATAGCGCCAGCCAGTCCTGATCCGACGCTGGCCAACATGGCGTTCGGGATTGGGGCAGTGAAGATTAGTGGTTGAGAAATTCTGGAACGCCCTACGGTCAGATAACTTTCCTTCGCCTCTAGCACGACAGATTGTGGTTTGCTAGAGTTCACGGTTTAAACCGGAAAGAAAGCTATCATGCAAAATCAGCAACGCCTCGAACGGCTGATTGCGGCTATTCGAAATCTCACACCATCGCAGACAGCGTGGGTCGCAAACGTAGTCGAAAAATTTGGCATGCCAAAACGTTTTCAGCGCGACCCTTCCTCAAATCTTATCACGCCCCAGATGCTTGAAGACATTGGAGACACGTTGCGTATCCACCATGCATTTTCCCGTGAGCCCTTCAGCAAAGACAAATTCGAGTACGCCCTTGAACGCATTGCGAATGAATCTGGATTTGATGCGACGCTGGCCCCCAGGGGTAACCCAGGCTATGACATTGAAATCAATGGGGAGCGCTTTTCGTTGAAAACTGAGGCCGCCACGAAAATCAGTGTCGGTAAGATTCATATTTCGAAGTTTATGGAACTTGGCGGGGGGCAATGGGAAGCCAATCCCGACGATCTCCTAGGCTTGCGTGAGCAGTTTTTCGATCACATGAAGCAATATCAACGGATCATCGTATTACGAAAGCTTCCCGATGCTGATCTTGGTCCGCATTATGAACTTGTTGAAATCCCAAAATCCCTTCTGCTTGAAGCGAAACATGGGGAGTTCGAGATGAAAGTGGATAGTACCCAGAAAGGAGCCAAACCGGGTTATTGCTATATTCCGAGAAAAGAAGGGCCTTTACACTTTGCCTTGTACTTCGATGGTGGGGGGGAACGCAAGCTTCAGATCAAACACCTAAACAAGGCCCTGTGTACTATCCATGCTGAATGGATCTTTGCTACTTGAGTCAGGCGAGGCCCAGACCTGGGTAAGCGCCCTCAATACGCTTCCTAGCCATTTCTGCATATTCTTCAGACAGCTCAATTCCAACAAAACGGCGAGCTTGCTCAATGCATACTTGTCCTACAGTGCCAGACCCAAGGAAAGGATCCAGGATGAGGTCTCCGGGCCGCGAACCGGCAAGGAGACACAGGCGCACGAGTTCTGTCGGAAAAACGGCAAAGTGGTTGCCTGGAAATCCCTCTGTGTTTATCTGCCAAACAGAACGCCGATTTTTTTTGGTCTTCCCGTCGGCAGCCGGTTCCATTACCGCCTCGTGATCGTAAAAATACTGTTCACTCTTACTGAACAGAAATAGGTATTCATGGGAGCGTGTCGGACGATCCTTAACACTTTCTGGCTGACAATTCGGTTTGTGCCAGACGATGTCGGAGCGCAAGTACCAGCCGTCAGCCTGTAAAGCAAGTGCGAGCCTCCAAGGTACGCCAATTAAATCTTTGGGCTTTAGGCCCTCAGGCGTATCTGGTCGGTAAGTCATTGCCCTCCCTTTATTTTTCTTATCAGCGTCCCGCCATGTTCTTCCACCACTTGTGTAGGAGTCCCCGATATTGAGCCACATCGTCCCATCGTCACGTAATGTACGTCGCACCTCTCGGAACACAGCGACCAGATCGGAAAGGAAATGCTCGACCGTAGCTTCGGCGCCAATCTGACCCTCGATGCCATAGTCCCGCAGTCCCCAATAAGGAGGGGATGTGATTACGGTCTGGAAAAACCCCATGGGAAAGTCCGCCAGAACTTTTCTGGAGTCTCCGATCAGAATTTCACCCGACGGGTTCGGCTTTTCTACAACGCGAGGCGCTTGGCCACTGGCTTTTGTGACTATCAAAGTTTCCATGCGTGCATTTTCCCTCAAATAGAGATATGACGGAAGGTCATTCCGGGTGGTAGTCGCTGGTAGGCACGCTGTCAAGGTATTTCGCGCTCAAACTAGGCTACCCCCCCAAAAACGCCTACCAACGTCGCCTCAACTTCTTATCACTTCGCACTTTCTGCCAATTCGCGATGCGTCTTTGCCAGTGCGAGATTTTCTTTTGCAGCGTCCTCGTATCTCTGTGCAAGGTTATTGCAGTGACGCACCAAGCCATGCTTTTCCGCTAAAAAGCCCACTTTAGCGTATGCCTTGGCCATCTCCCTGTGCTCCTGCGCCTTTGACTGATCTTCCTTGGCTTCCTTCTCGTACTGCGCAGCCAACGCATCATGGGCTGCCTTGCTTTTCGCCTCAAGGATGGCCTGCGTCCTTTCCTCAGAGGGTTTAGACGCAACCTGATCAGTGTTGGCGGCATATCCGCCCAGAGACAGGATGGACACCAGTGCTACACTACATGTCATTCCGACAAGCCAAAATATTTTCTTGTTCATGATAAATACTCCTGAAAAATTTAAAAAGCAAAAGCATCGGTAAAGAATTCGGCACTATCGACATTACGCAGATGTTGTTTGATCTCTCAGTAATGAGACTGATTGATTTGGACCACAACATACTGATCTTTTCCAGATGCCATCAGATCGAAGTCGACTTTTTCACCTACCTTCACCTGACTGAGCAGCTTCTTGTCCTGCACAGCGAAAGTCATGGTCATTGCCGGCCACGGAATACTGTTGATTGGCCCATGGGCAATGGTGATTCGACCGTTGGCGTCCACCTTCTGAACGGTTCCGATGCCATGATGAACTTTTCCGTTCATCTGTTCAGCCATCGGGCCCGACATTGGCATATCCTTCATGTTCATGCTGTTCATTCCATCCCCATAAGAAAAGCCCGTGGCGGACAGTAGGACGAGTGCAATGGTTGTTGAATGCAATGTTTTCATAT
>JAEHJW020006415.1_pt1 | contig 35748 bp, 40 predicted proteins | sample 9271431 | NCBI WGS metagenome assembly JAEHJW02 | reverse complement strand
GAAGGAGTCTCGCCCGATACTCCCATTAACCTGACGCGCTGACCTGTAACCATTTTGTGCGGCAACTGTGTTGTTACCGTGCCGCCAACGATACTTGAATCTGTCCACGTCCCCCCCGTTCCCGCGCTTGTTTCAACGAACGTATATGCCGTTGTTGCTGTAAATGATAAGGCGGCGGCAGAAGGATTTGTCACCGTAATACCAAGTGCAGCGAGCGTTGCTCCGTGCGTTGTAAACCAGTTCGTAACCGTCGTAGCGGCGTTCGTGCTAAATGCTTGCGAATATCCCGTGCCATTGATCGTCAGTGTGATTGTTCCTGCTGTAATGCCAGCGAGTGTCACCGTGATCTGATAGATGTCGGTGGAAATAGCAACGATATGACCGAACTGTTTTGCCAGTTCGATGATCACTCTCGGTTTACCGCTGCCGGATATCCAGTCTGTCACGTTACACCTTTATCAGTTCTAATTGAGTTCGTTCCTTCATCAATTGACCGCGTGCTTTCTTTACGACGTACTTTCCCGCCGGTATCTTCGGATGCTTCGACGTTACGAATGAATCGCCGAGACGATATGCCAATCCTTTTACAGTGCAATACATTTTTCCCTTAGTAATGAAAAAATCCAACCACTGCTCTGAGAAGGTTGATAGATTCGCTTCACGCCCGAAGAAATTAAATGTATCGGAGATGGATTCGACCGTTTTTCCCTCTCTATCGTAAAATGTCAACTTGGGGAATATCTCGAATATCTTTCCCTGCGGTTCATATTCTCCCTCGTATCCGATTGTCGTTGACCACTGAGCCGTTGATTCGTCGAATTGCCAATATATATCGCCGCTTGCCTTTCTTACGTCCAACTCTGCGGGAGTGCCTGCGAGCCATGCCGTATTTGTTCCGGGAGTCCTGTCGGCAATCGTGGAGATTCTATCGATAAATAATATTCCAGGGTAGTTCGTTCCATCTTGCACTACAATCGTACTCAAGATATTTGCTTCGTTATAATTCGTCCCGATTGTTAATTCCGCTACGAATAACCACCTGCTGCCCGACTTGACATAGATTCTTTGCGCGGTAACGTCTGCTGGCGGTTTCGGCAACACCATTGCATATTTCCATTTCATCGGCGTTACCGATGGATAATACTCATAGGCATATCCACCTGGATCTGACGGCTCCGATTCGATACTGCCGGCATAGATATTTGTGTAACGATACAACTCAACCGGCGTCGGTTCGTAATTTGCCGAGATAGGCGCTTTGCTAAAATCATATTTCAGGAATGTCGCGGGCTTTTCAAGAGAAATTGTTGTGTGCAGATAATCATATTTTTTCCCGTCCGTATCGTCATACCGGATCTCCTCATCGTTCAGGATCAATTCGTCGAGGTCGTGTTCTTCGTCATTCTGCACGGCGTTACGTTTGAGCATCGTCAGATTATCGGTTTCAGGATCAATGAATATCTCGGCGTTATAATACAGAGACATCGCTGTTAGCAGATCGAACAATGTCATCTTTGGAGATAATTGCCCATACCACCCGAACGAGTTATTGATATTTGCTCTTCCACGAGAGAATGCAATCCGTCTGTTTTCGTAAAACGAATCAATGTAATATCCCGTAAAGAGCCCATCGGAGATGAACTTATCGCAGTTTCCTCTGATGATATTCCCCGGTAATTTCCATTCGCCGAATTCATCGACTGTTCCCGCGTAAGGAATGTATTTTGTTATCCTTGTCACCTTGCACTTGTCCCAAAAATCTTTGTTCTTGCTGTATGCCTGTATTTCCAGCCAGTCGCTTTTTACGTCGCTCTGGATCGGGCGCTGGATTCGTCCCCGGAATAATTGCCGTCCCTCGTCCAGTATATTCACTTCCCAATTTGATGTTATCGGATATGCGCGGAATTTTGTTGTCAGTTCGTTCACCTGATCGGACACGCGGAGTTTCACGTCTTCAACGGTTCGCTTAAAATCATCGCGCTCTCGGTCTTGTGATAAAACAAGATCACTATTGACGTCTAAACGCGGCGGGTTCATCAGGTCGATGAATTCTCTTGTGTCCAGGACAATCGTTGCGGTCATAAGTATAAAAAGTTTAATCCACATTCTTTTGGGCGAAATGTTTTTCCACCCTCGGCGTTGCCTGAATCATTGCATCGTCAATCGTGACTATTCCTTTCGGAAGATTCACTTGAGGTGCGGGAAGGTTTTCAATCGCCTCTCTTGTTATCCTTGTCTCTTCACGCAATGCTCGGATTTCGTTCAGCAACGGCGAAAGGTCTTGTGCTGTATATGTTCCCTGACCGGCTAAGTATTTCGGTACCAGTGTTTGAATAGAATCTCTTATATTCATCCCTGATTGCAACTGCGAGCGGAGTCTCATTAAATCCGCACGATTATTCTTTGTTATCGCATTTTCAAACACGATTTCATCTCTGTGAACAACTCCCGCTGGCTTGGATGGATCGCCGAAGCCAGTATGCCCCCCCGAGTCAAAGAGTGCAATAACTCCCGCAACATTTGCGAAGATTTCTAAAAAGTCGAGAGGTGATCCGCTTCCCTTGGTGTTCATTGTCTGAACTACCCGTGCAATATTGAGCGCGATTTGCAATGCCTGAGAAAGTTTCTGCAGGAAATCGTCGCCGGACTTTGAAAACGCGGTCGAAAGCGTGCTTGCAATACGGACCGACTGTTCAAGACCTATCTGGAATCGTTCGCTTTCGCTCCGTTGCATATCTTCAAGAAGCGTTTTCTCGTACTCGTAACGCTTCCGGAGTAATTCACGCGCTTGGTCGTCAGTGGCTTTATCAAGTTGACGCTGGAGAACCGCCACTTTCTGCTGCTGCGCCGCAATTGATCCGACAGGTAATTCCCCAACCTTAATATTAAACCCGATATTGCTCGCCTGTGTCTCTGTAGCAAGTCCGGTTTTCAATTTCGCTTTTTTATCCTCGATTGCCTTCAACTGCTGCCGAAGCATTTCTTTTTCTTTGCCAAGCGTGTACGGGAGTAATGCGTTGATACGATCCCGCTCGATCGATAAAAGGGTATCTTGGTATTCGAATTCTATTCGTAAACGGATTGCCGCAGAATTTTTCTGAATCTCAATACGTTCACGTTCAGTTTTTGCCGAAGCCAATAGTTTTTGTTCTTCGGTATCAGTTGAAGCCGTGGCAATTTGTTTCTGTAGTTCAAGTTCCCGTTTTTGTTCGTCGGCCAAGAACTGAAGGTTCCGCTCTTTCTTTTCAACAGTGGTTTCGAGAGTCAAATTGCGCTGCGCTTCAAGGCGTGCGATTTCATCGACGATCCGACGGCCTTTTTCGTCGTATTCTACGCCCAGTTTCTTTTTCTGATTCAGCAGGTCAATCCGTGCGTTAATGCTGACGATCTGGTTGTCGCTCTTGGATTGCAGTAAAAGAATATCCTGTTGTATCCGTTGCGTGATTTCGGCTGCGCGGTTGGATTCTTTCACACGATCGAGTGCCCGTTCGTAAAACGTAACCTGATCCTGAAGTTCTTTCCGGTTCTTCTCGTTCAGTTCGTTGATGCGTACTTGTTCTTCAATGCGCTGCCGGAAGTTCAAAGTTTTTGCTTTTTCCGGATCGATTTCTACGTCGCTGTATGCCTGAAGTTCTTTCCTGGCATTTGCGAGAGCCGAGGCAACGGAATTAATCACCCGCGCCCGTTCTCCCGCGTCAAGTTCTTTTAATCGGTTTGCAAAGTCGTTCAATCCCTCATCTGCCGCTTTTTTTGCCTCGTCATTTGTCTTTTGGAAGAACGCTATCAATCCTGCCCCGATGCCGACGACCATTGCAATTGGTCCGGCGAGCGCAGAGATCCGCGTGAGCATCATTCCAAATGTCCCGCCGAGCCTTGTTCCCATTTGCCCGAGGGAGAACAAGGAGAATTCGACCGTGTTAATCGCAATGACCGTAGCAAGGAGCGAACGTTCGATCTTCTTTACGGAATTGCTCGTCGTTTCATTCCCCTGCGTTAAGAGTGTGAGCGCGGTCGTGATACCGAGGATTGCATTTGTCCCTTCCCGGAAAGCGCGGTCTTGAACGCGCTGCTCTGCAATGTATCCCTTGAACGCCTTCTCCCCCTCCGTGACTTCCCGGCGATATCCTTCCTGCGTTTTTGTTGCGGACTTTATCTGCATTTCGGTATCGGCGATCTTCGCTTTCAGGAAGCCGAATTCTGCCGTTCCCAACTTTGTGGATTCGAGTTGTTGTTTATATCCTGCGAGTTCTGTGCGGAGATCGGCCAAGGACTTTTTTGTCTCGACCAATGGAGCGGGATTAAAGACGAGTTTTCCGTCTTTACCGATTTCGATATTTGATAAATCCTGCAGAGAGCTCTTCGTCACTTTTGCAAGAGCCTCAAGTTGGCGGAGAGATTGACGAAACTTCTCGTCCTTCAACGCCATCTCTGTTACAAGTTTTCCAATGCCTGTTTCTGCCATTGCTATTCAATTTCTCCGAGCGAAGCGAATGATTCCTGGTCTAACTGTTGATTGAGTAACTGTTGTTCGTTTTGCTGACGCCGTTTGATCTCATACAGCATCCATCGGTAGACTTTCCGGGCAGGCTCTTGTTCCATTTGTAACGCCGCGCCATAATCCTGCTTTGAGAGCGTAAAGATCAACTCTTCCCAGTCGATCCGCTTTCCGTTGGGAACATCTTCGGGATCGAGGATACCGAGGCGAGAATAGAGTTGACCAAGTTCGGAATCCAGTTGAGATCGAATAAAAAAAAATCGGCGACAATCTGAACGAGAATTGATTTCGGAATATGCTCGTACACGGTATCGGATGTCATGCCGGCGAGTTTCATCCAGAACTTATTCCACCACCGATGAATGATGGTTGGTTCATACGGTTTTAGGACGATGTTGATAATGCGCTGCAAGCGGCTGAGTGCATCTCCTTCTTGTTTCGCATACAGCCCCTCGATCGTTTCGCCGATCTTTGTCTGGCCGCTGTAAAGAGAATCAAGCACGAAGCGATGAATATCGGCGATCTTTTCATCTTCAGGTGCGGTCAGTTCGTCCTGATACCAGAGCGTCCGTTTTATTCTGTAAATTTTTTTCATTTGTCACCTGCCTCTTGAACCTGCGCGAAACCACTGGTGATATACCAGATGCCGGCACTCTCAGGGGAGTTGATCACCGAGAGGATCTCATCGTGCGTATAGACCTTGATGCTCTTTTCTTTTTTGAGCGCCGCAAGTTCGCCGTTCGACAGGTTCACTTCATAGATCACCGCCTTGCTGTCAAGCGATGTGCGTTCATCATTCCCTTTATATTGCGGGAACAATTTCTGCATCTTGTCGGGAGATCCTATGACGTACCGTTTATTAGAGTCCATAATTTTCCTTTACAAATATTTCCAACATCTTGATAATCCAATTTTTGAAATCAATTGTGGACACACTCCAAATAATTCTGAAATTTCCCGGTTCGTCATTCCATGTTCCCTTTTTGTCGAATGTAGACTTCTTATTTTTTTTGCCTGTTCATTCGTTAGTTTCGAGATAGGATGACGCTCGCCCCACGACATCGTATTATCGCGTAACATATCATGCGTATTTTCCTTGTATGTTCCCCAAGAAAGGTTATCGATTGAATTTATAAACGAACCCTTTTTTCCGTGAAGCGCAATGAAACCTTTTGGTCGTGGGCCTATAAATGTTTCAAGAACTAAATCGTGAACGTATCGATTTTTTTTCTTCCCGCTTGAATCTTGAAGTCTCACCATCCAATATTTGTTCAACGCGATCCACGGTTTCAAAATACGCATGGAACATACATCGCTTCTTCGAGAGCCGGAAATTTTACGATGAAACTTTCTCGAATAGATAATTCCACTTTCATCGACAAAATAATCGGGATATCCATTTATTGGTTTCATAATCCGAAATATGATTTCTCCGCGTTGTAATGATTCAGGATGATCGTTGCGATATCGGAAGGCAATCCGCCGGCGCCGAAGTTGTAAATTCTAAAACCACCAGTTTCAAAATTTCCATACAATGTCGCTGAACCAAAGACAGCAATCTTAAAAGGATCTGTCGTCGTTGTATCCCCCATCGAAGTGAGACTCGCTGGAGCTCCATCTGCAACAGCGTTTCTGTAAAGTTTCAGCGTTTGATTTCCACGATCAACGACAAATACCAAATGTGCCCAAATATTTTGGAGCAATGTTGTTGCGGATGCGGCGGTGACATCAGGATTGATATTGTCTTTAAGCGTGATAGAAACGTTGTTCAACGAGTTTCTTTGAAAATGGTATCCTTTAACCAGCGTCGCATTAGCTTTGTCGATAAAAGGTACTTCCGTAGCATTCGCGGCCAATACTTTCACCCACACTTCAAACATCATATTATCTGTTGCATTGATGGATAAAATATTTCCGAAATCGCAAAAGTCATTCACCCCATCAAATCGCAGGAATCTATCCGGCGTCCCGGTTTGCCAGATGGTGGCATAGTCGGAATTCAGATCGCCGTGACGTTCCCATCCCGAAATATCAAACACCTTTGCCGTTCCGGCTTCTGGGGCATAAATATCGCGTGGATTAATCCACAATTGCAGATCCTTAATGCGAATGAGGCCCTTCGTCTCTGCCATGAGATATTCAGGATAATCGAATGCGAGATCGGATTGCTTGAGGGCCCATGCTCGGAGCGGGAGGACGCGCTTACCGGAACGGAAACCAAGGGCAACACCCGGATTGATTCTTCCTTTCGGAATGCAGAAATACTGAAAGCGTCCCGGTGAATGCATCCCATAATACCGCAGCGCGTGTGTCTTCGCCGTCGATTGTTTGTTCAGGTTTATTTCGTCGATCGAGGTTTGGAGTAAGTTCGTCGAGAGCCGCGTCACGCGTGACTTTTCTTTCACATCCTCAAGGTTGCCGGTCTCAGCGACTATTTCCTCAAGGTCGGAGAAATCTTCCAGTACAGTTCCGGTTTCGCCATCAAGCCCCCCGACTTCGTCGAATGTTGTTCCGGCGGAAGGGCTTGTCTCTCTTACCGAGAGTGTGCCAAGCCCCTTTACCGACGATCGGGTTCTATCTTTTTGTAACGACATTGTATATCCCCTTTATGATTAAAGGACGGCAGCGATTAACGTTGCAAATGTTGACGTTGCTTCCGTAGGCGCGTTCTGCGCTGCGGCATTTTCGATCAATACGTACGGTTCATCTGCCGTTACGTTATACACTACGGGAGCGCGGGTTGCCGTCGCTTTCGGTGCGAGCATGTAGACCGTTACTTCAATTGTCCGTTCGGTTGCTGATTTGTAGGATAGCACCGGACCCGGTTTGATCTTTACGGGGATCGCGGTCAATTCCTGAATGTACGTGTTAGCAAGTTTCACATAGTAGTACATATCGTAATACTTACCGTTCGCGTTCTTAATCAGGTTGATCTCATCGAGCGTGGACTGTTTAAGCGTTGTGGTAAATTTCGCTATTCTCGAGCCACTCAGGGCATCAATCAAATTCCCGACTTCATCAACGATCTCGATCATTGAATGTTCGTCATTCAAACCCGACCCCCCGAGATAGCCCGCGTCGACAAATGCATCGACTTGCGAGGGAGAGATCTCACGCAGCTTGAGCAAGCCGCCCCCCTTGACGTTGATACGCGTTCGGGCTTTTTGCAGTGCCATCCCGATAATCGGGAGGGCGAACATCAATGGAAACGCGTTGAATGTGACGAGCGAGAGCGCAATCATTCCTATGATCGACCACGCTTTCAGGATCCGCATTTTTCTTTTGTGTGACATTGTAGTAACTCCTTTATGGATTGATAATTCTTGATTCAACTTGTAATCGCCATTCCGCCTTGTGGCAGAGAACATCTCCGAAGAACGTAAACACGCCGCTAACAACGCGCTGCAACGGGTAACTGAATTCTGCTTTATCGTTCAAGTCCTGCAGGAAACGGAATTTGTCCTCGATCGCATCCACGAGTCCCTGAAACGTATCTTCGCTCGGCGTTCCGCCGTCGTTGTAACCGTAGAGAAGTGTAATCCGCCAGAAATCATTCTTTTCGGTTATTTCAATTTCTCTTGTTTCGTCCATCGAGCCGATATCGCCGATATCTTCCGCACCATCGGCACGAGTGATAAACGCTGCGTTGACGACGTTGCTGCTTACATAATCGTCCTTGAATTTCTTTTCATCGGCGGTGTTTGGATTCTTAGCATACACTTTTCCGATACCGGTTACGGCCTCAAGCAACGTTTTTATTTCATCCCGCTGGTCTGTATAACGGCTCATAATTTCACGCCTGCCCGATCCATCAGTTGCAACATACGAGGACGTAAATACTTTTCAAGATCAACCTGATACACGATCGAACTGCCGCGAGCATCGACGGAAAAAGAAAGTCCCATTTCTTTTAAACTCTTTTCCATGTATTTCTTTCCTTCGGTTCCCCGTTTTGCAATTTTCTGTTGAATGACATACGCAATACGTTCGACCATCTTCTCTCGCTTCTTGCCTGTTGCTACTCGCTTGCGTGTTTTGAGCGACTCCGGGTTTTCGAACTGGACCGCAAAGGACTCTAACTTTGCATTCACCCACCGGATGAGCGGATCGATCGGTACCCAGTGCGGTTTCGTTCCGAACTCAACGTATTGTCCGTATTCGACCGGTGTCCCGACCTGCAGTGCAATTCCCGTTTCCTGTTCTGTGATGCCATAGCCGAAAGAACCTCTCAAATTGCCGGTCGACCCGACTGAAACATTCTGTTGAAAAACTCCTGTAAGATGTTCAGCCAACGCGAGCAGTTCCTTGATAATTTCCTGCCGTAACTTGTCCGAGAATTTGCTGTATTGTAAATCACCTTGAACGCTCATGATCGTTTAATGATGAAACAGCGCTGAACGCCTTTCATTGGTCTTCGGCTTCAGGTCGATCTCGACAAGCGCAGCGTCAAGACTTAATTCCGGTTCCTCTTTCCCGAAGACCGACAGATTGTAATACTTTAGATACTGCTTATAGAGCGCGGAGTATTTCGCGCTCTTGTCATGATAGTTTATCACGTCCGCACTGATCGCTGCGTCTTTCGATTGCGCGTATACGGCGGCGAGCCGTTGACATGCCAGCGCAGCCGCAAGCGTTGTGATATTTGAAAAATGTTCGTCCGTGTCCGGGAAGTTCTGCGAACCCGAGACCGGCAGATCCATCTCTGAAGAGAATTCGACGATGAAATAATCAGTCGCCGTCGGCTGCTCGTCGATGAAGCGCAATTTCAGATTTGATCCGTCTTGTGCCGTCCCATCGTCATAAATCTCATATTCGTCTTTGTCGAGAATTTCTTTCGGCTTTTCCCCGATCGGGAATTCGATCTCCCTGATCTGTGAATATCCATGCGTCCACAAGCCACCAAAGATTGTCGAAAGAGAATACTCCGCAGTGCCGTTCCCCTGGATTTTCTTCTTGATAAAAAAAGGTTTGTGCCGGGAGTAATCGCGCACCGCCTTGGCAAGAATCTTATCCAGATCTCCGCCTGTAGTCGTTGTAAGTTTCGAATCGTTATCTTTGATCAGCGATTGCAGTTCGGCGATATGATCTGCGTATGAATGCACTTCGGATAGATCCAGTAGAAAAATATCGACGATTGTCCCATTGCCAGCCGGAAGGCTGCCGTTAGCCTGAAGAATGATCTCGGTTGCAGAGGTAAATGCCTGAACGCGTCCATAATACAACGCCGTGCCGATGGTAAAGAACACCTGCCGTTGATATGTCTGATCGGCCAATTCAAAGACCGGCGTCATCGTCGCACCGGAAATCGTGCGCGTTGCTGCTGTGTAGGTTGCTGTGCCGGATGAGACTTTCGAGGACATGACCGTTCAGATCTGATTTTGGAAAGGCGACGGATTAAAAACTGCGGCCGCTTTATTCAAGCGACCGCATAAACTGATCGTTACTGCGTATAATGGAGCAACATTATCACATCATCCAACCGAGCCGCGTCGGTGATTGTCCAGGAAATTTTGTAGATATAGCCTTTCGCCAGTTTTGCAGTAGTTGACGAAGAAGGTGATTTGCTCTTTACTGAGTGTGCCGCCGACATAGAATCCTGAACGATAGCCGTCGATGTCCCATACTTATACAGTTTAAATGACCCGGCTCCCGTACCCGCCTGTCCCGTATCGACTGCCGAGGCTACGACCTGAACGGCGAGAACGTTCATCGTATAAGGGGCGTAGAACGCTACCCAGTTCGTATCTGTTGCTTTGATGCTGTCCGCTCTGAATGAAAGTGTTTGAACCGGTGTCCCCGGTGAGATGGCAATATTCTGCGCGTCCAAAGTCAATGCCATGACAAGCGCAAGACCGATAACAGCAAAAATCTTTTTCATTGTATTACTCTCCAAAAATTCAATTGAACATTCGTGAATTAAGAAGCGGAGTGATTTTGCACTCCGCTTTCAATCATCTGTTGCTTAGGCAACGATCGAGCCGTCAAGTCCGCGCCAGTCTACAATCGCTCCGCCGTATTCATGACGGATCTTGTAGGTGACCTTGTCATGTGTGAAGAACGAACCGGCATTCGGCAGGTCGGAAACGAATAATTGCGGCGTTTCCTGCCCGTTCACGAAGCCGACCTCGACCATTTCGGTATCTTCTTTCCGTCCGGCAAGCACCCAATCTGTCGCATCCGCCCAGTAGTCCACAACGATCGGGGTAATGCCGATCTTCTGCAGGAACTCCGGCACTTCGTTGCTCTTATTGAATGCGGGAGTCAGTAATCCGTACGCAATTGATTCGAGATCGCTCGGGACGATCAAGAAGCCCGCACGAATACCGATCCGCTTCCCGTTGGTGAGCATTGCCTGTTTCTTCATCCGCAAACGTGCCGCCGCAAGCGCAACGCCGTCGGCTGCGAGTGCCGCTGTTCCGGTATTCGCATGATTGGCATGATACAACGCAACGGCGTCATAAATCACCGGATTCACACCGGGGCGAATGAAGTCATAGATAAATTCATGCAATGTCTGTGCAGCTGCACGGGCCATACGCGTAGGAATGCGTTGAACTGCCGATACGTCGTCATTGAGAATCAATTCGCGGGTAAGATCTTCCGTCCCACCGCGTTTCGCCGGCGACCAGTTCAATTTCTCATCACCAGGAGAAGTTAAGCCTGTATATGGACCGCCTTCGGCAACAGTAGGAAGATTTCCGTACCCGCCGTATCGGACGGTATTCTGTGCTTTGAAGTCCTTCACGCCGTCGCGGATAGTGACCCATGCACGCCACGTATCAAGTTGCAGCGCGAAGTAATCGCGGACGAGTCGTTTGTTGAGTGCATCAAGAAGGATGTTCGCCCAATCGGATGTTTCAAGCGATGCCGTCAAACGCATGTTCCGATCCTGCCGACCTGTGACATTAACGTCGCCTGTGGCCTGAATGTAGAATTCTTTGATCGAGCGGAACGGTGTCATACCTTTGGCAATCGCCTTGTGTTCATCACTCCCCGCTTTCAACGGGTTCAATCCTTGATTCGACATCAGGAAGAACAGATCCGCCGATGCTTGGATTTTATCGTATCCGTCCATTCCGGGACGAATATCAAGGCCATGATTGTTAATCGAGGTTTGCATGAACGGGGTAATCAGTTCACGGCCTTCGTTGATAGCCGATTCGAGTTCGGCAACAGTGAAGGTTTTATCTTTGAACCGTTTCCGCAAAGAATCACGAAGCGGAACCGGAAGGACTTCTGTGCGAGCTGCGAGCAGTGATGCGCATTGACTTTTGACAAGTTCATCGGTCCGCTTTTTCTGTTCGTCGAGCGCCGCTTGTAGATCCGTGATGTTGGCCGGAGCGGGATTTGGCGGAGCAGCCGGATTGGTCGGAGGCTTTGCCGCTTGCAAGTTGAATTTCCCGTCTTTGTATTCAAGAGATTTAACTTTGTCCGCGTTATCGCGGTATGCTGCAACAAGAGTATCGACCGCTTGTTCGGTCAATCCTTCCGGCAATGAATCAGGAAGGAAGCCCTTGCCCGCTTGTAAAAGGTGACTGTAGAGTTCGTTTTCCTGAACTTTATTCCAGTCTTCGTTCGTCTTGCCCGCAAGCAGTACCGGGAAGAAAAACAGGATTGACAAAAGTTTCTGTCGCATTGTAGTTGCTCCTTGTTGATTGTTATGAATATTTGATGCTGCAAGTCTGTTGATCCTTCCGCCGGCTGCCGCTTCTCCGACAATGTCCACATCGGCTTTGACGATGCGGTTCACAACGGGAAGGGTTTCATTGATCGCGGCGACGAAGGAACGCTTTGCATCGATCGACGAATCGATCGAGAGTTGATACACTGAATCGAACGGAAGATTTTCTTCATGCATTGCGAAAAGATTATCGCGCAGCCACTTCCCGCTCGGGAGGATCGTCATTGTCGCTTTCAGTTCTTCCCCTTGCACGTACGGCTTGGAGAGTATGGCGACGATATCCTTTGAAACTTTTTTATTCCGGTCTTTCTTGTGGCCGTTTGCATCTGCCTCAGCGTTTGCATAGACCTTTGAACCTTCAAATACATCGAGCGACGCGCTGAGAGCGGCGACAGGAACATATACCGCAGGATTGGTCTGTGTCTTACCGGCGCGAATGATCGTAACGTCCCACTTCCAACCCTTCTTATCCGTTTGTTTCGCGTCAGAGATTGCTACATCGGCAACGCCGAACATGACCGACATTTGTTTCTGATCGATCAGGCCGATGAGTTCTTCTGCCTTATCGGCAATTTCTTTTTCCCCGGCGGTCGTTGCATCGGCTTTGACCTGAAGAAGAAGCGCACGGCTCACGGTCCAGAAGTCCGTTGAAAAGCAGTAATGATATTTCGATTGCGTGTTTGCATCCGTGATCTCGTCGTCCTGCCCGAGATGGAATTGGGAATATGCACCGAAGCCTTTCGAGCGGATCAATTCATCGCGGGAATACGATTCGATGCTCCGGGCAACGTCCGAAAAATCAATTTTGCCGAGACGTATGAGCGCCTCGGCATATTGAAAGCCCGATATGTTGAGCAGTCGTTTCATTACTTACCGGCGATCGGAAGTTCGACTTTTCGCAAGCCCTTTTTCTCGGCATGAAGAACGACGATGAATTTTCCCGCTTCTTTGTTCTCGGCAAAGGAAACGATCCTACATGCCTCACCGGGAAACTTTACAACTGCGGCTTTGAAATACTCGTCGTATTTTGCAATCGCTTTCCCTTCCTTCTTCGCAAGGTCTTTGTCGACTTCATACTTTGCGGTCTTTGCTGATTTCGCCTCTGATTCCGCTTGAAGGTCTTCGACTTCGATCTGCAATTCGGCAATTTCATTTTTCAACGCTGCAATCTTCTCCGGTTCGGCGAGCGTATCTTTCTCCATCTTTTCGAGTTCGCTTTGCTTCTCTGCAAGCGCTGCATTCGCTTCTTCAAGAGTGAGTTTTACTCTCATGGCAACATCCTTTCGGTTTTGTGAAATAAAAAAGGGAAGCAAAAAGCGACACTCGTTGAACTGAGTATCAGTTTTCACTTCCCTAATGTCTGCCAACGAATGGGTTGTTCGTCGGTCAAAAAATGGGTCGGCTCATCGCCGAACGTGTTTATTGCTATGTCAAAAATCCGTCCCTGCCAGATCGGGACGGGGTATTACGCTTTTGTCAATGAGATTTGAAAGAGATCCCGGAAATCCCGGATACAGTTTCAAAGTTACGTCTCAATTGTCCTCTCACGCATCACGCGCTTTGCACCTACCGCTGGCTCGTGAACGCCTGATTCCCGCGTGTCACTCAGGCTGCATACCGAATTGTAAGAGGATTCTTCATTGGAGGTATTAAAATTCGTGTTTCATGTCTGATGCAAATTTACACTTTCAAAAAAGATTTGTCAGTATAGATTCTATACTTTGTTCAAAAAATTCATTTGGAGAATCTACCAACAATAGGAATAATTTTGCATCTACAATTACTTGCAAGTATTCCATTTGCATTGTATATTCCACTTAATGTTTGCATCGTATATACTTCGATATTTTTCCTATGAAAACTATCAATACTGGAAATATTGTCCGGCTCTACAAAAAAGGGGAAAGCATCTACCGTATTGCCAGCGTTTTGAAAATTGGCTCTACTACTGTTCATAGGCATCTGCTGAAATCTGGCGTCGAATGTCGAACGAACTATATTCCCATAGATGTCAAGAAACTTGTAAAACTTTATAGGATTGGTAAATCTCCAAATGAACTTGCCAATATTTTTGAGGCTACGAGACCTGTAATTATCGACCGACTTAAAAAGGCTGGTATTGTTATTCGGAATTCCAGCAATGCTAATTTGCTCAGATGGGAACAAATGAGCAGACAACAGCGAAAGAAACAGGTCAATGCTGCACATAAGGCTGCCATTGGAAGAAAATGCAGTCTTGAAGAACTTCATAAACGCGCTTTGTGGAAAGAAAAAAGTCAGCGTTATGTCGGAAGCGATGAAAGAAAATTTTCTCGTTGGCTTAACAAAAAAGGAATCAATACCATCCTTCAAAAGGCTGTCGGAAAATACAATCTCGACGTTTCCTTCAGGAATGTCGCCATAGAAATTCACGTTACCGCAAGTAATCCGTTGACCCATAGATTTTATAGCGAACGAATTAAATTTCTCCTCAAAAGTGGTTGGCATGTTGTTTATGTTTGGATTTCCTACAGCAGACAACTCACCGAGCGGGCTGCTGATTACATCGTTGCCAATTCTGAGATTACGAGCAGCGATAAATCCACTCCTCGTAAGTATTGGGTGATTCGGGGTAACGGTGATATTGTAGCCTCTGGAAGTTTTAATGGTGAGAAGTTCCCCTGAGTATTTGCTTTTGAAAATTGCCTCCGGTTTTATTTCATCAACAACTGTTTCCCCAACAAAGCAATTCGCCACTTCCGAAACTGGTAAAACTGGATCCAACGGTGCCTCAACACTATAAGGTATTCCATCCGTCCCAATTAAAAGAAATTTCTCTCTTGCTCTCACGACAACGCGGTTCAATGCCAAATGACCCGGTCTCGGAATACCGACCGTGGAATGAAGCCACATTTTCGACAAGTCAGGAACTTGATCGGCGACCTGTTTCATTCGGTCATTTGTTGCAATCTCCTGAATCCGGTTGACTTCCGTGCGGTGGATGATCTCTGCACGCTTAGCGATCGTACCGAAAACAGAAGCGTCTTTCAAATTACGCCCGATCTCGTTGATGATTTCCTGCTGTGGTTTTTGTCCGAGGACCGCAAGGTCTATCTGCTGTGAGATCCTCTGCCGAGCCGTATCGGTTATTCCCTTTACGAGTTCGGCATTGTATTTTTTAAGCAGTTCAAGTTTCTGTTCGGAGAGATACGGAACGCCGACGAGTATATCGCCCCCTTTGACGACTTTATCGACAAGTTGAATTCCTTTGACGAACAACCGGCGCTCATTCTCAGTCAACGCATTGACGAATTTTTCTTCGTAGTCCTTGCTGATCGCCTGAATGCGCTGCTTGATCGTTTCGGAGTTGATCGGATTGACTTCGCCGGACTCTGCAATGACAAGTACGATATCGCGCCGCATCTTATCAACGATGGAAATAAAATCTTTCGTTGATCCTTTCTTGATCTGCTCGATCTGTTTCAGTGCATCTTTGGTGATGCGCTCAATTCGCTGGCGCGTTGTCATTTCAAGAAGTCATTGATTGGGGGGCCGTCTTCAAGCACTTCCTCTTCTTCTCCGGTTTTATTTTTCTCTTTTACTTTTTCTGGTGTTTCGTTCGGGTCGATCTCGATCCCGAGCATATTCAGTATTCCGTCGACAACCTTCTTCGCCGTCTCGTTCGTGATCCAGTTTTTCGATACGGCAACCGAGAGAGCCGTCCCGAGTTGCACGAATGCAGAGGAAATAACCGCAGCATCTTTTCGTTCAACGTCGAACATTGATACTTCGATGTCGAGCCGTTCGTTGTCCTGGTCAATCGAAAGTTTGCCGGCTGTTTCTGCCTGTTGAATGACGTACGAGCAGATAGCCTTGATGATGCGCTTGACAGTCTTTTGTTTTCTCTTGAGCATTCGCATTGTCGGCTGTGTCATAACCTGCGCCGTTGCGAGATTGGACTCCGACGCATCACCGAACCACATGTCAGGAAACCCTTTCGTCCCGGTGATGAAGTTCTTAATCAGTTTTGTCGCGGCTGTTGCATCGACCGCTTTAAGGTCGGGAGTCTTAATATCCCAAATGACTTTCTCATTATGTAATTTTACCTCTCCTTGTCCTGGAGGCGCGATAGTTTTTTTGTCAAGTTCTTCTTGTGTCTTTCCTTCCATTGTCACATCATAAAAATGAGCATTTCGTGCATCGAAGCCCTTGAGCGTGGCAAAAAGAAATTGCTCAAATGCATCAAGCCAGTCGAGATACTCCGTCAGTTCAGAATAACCGCGCTTCTGGCTCATCACATAATTCACGCGAAAATAAAATACTTCCCCCTGTAATTTCTTGAACGTCTGAGAATTCGGATCAGTATCGTATCGAATAACTTTGAACCGTTTCCCTTCCGCACCGTCTTTCGCTTCCATGATGATATCGGTGATCACACGCTGATTGGTCGGAAGACAGACGACTTCCTTGATATGTCCGGGATCCATGTAGCCGAGCAATACGTCGCCGTTGGCTTCGTTCACCGCCGCAGGTAGGACGGTCTCGCCGGCGAGAAAGCAATCCTGAACGATCACGGGAAACTCCCCTTCCATGTCGTTAATCGGATTATTCCAGAACTCATCCCAGATGTTTTGTGCGTCTTTTGATTTTTCAGGTACCTCGACATTATTCTCTTTCCCGCGCTTCTTCACTTTCAACTTCACCTGCATATCTTCACCGGTGGTGAAGTCCATCAGGATTTCGATCATCTTCCGTGCGAGCGGGTAGCGTTGATGCTCGTAGTATGCCATCTCCTGCGCTTTGCGGAATGATAACGGAGTCAGGTCTCGCTTTCCTCCGGATGTGATATTGCGGTATTTGTCCGCGTCTTGGGTTTCGTATCCTGTGAGTCCGACCTGTGCGGCTTGGAGTGATTGTTGCGGGCTTTTCCCGGTGAGCGGGTTTATGGTTGCCATATTATTTTTTCTCCATTGCAAGTTCTTCGATTACTTGGTTGGCAAGGATAGGGTTGACGATCGAGCGTTCTTTCGCGTCGAGCATGAATCGCCTGAGTTCATCACGCAATACCTTGTTTGCATCGAGCGGCTTCAACACAAACGATGCTTGACCGTGCATGGTGTGCTTTACGATGAACGAATCGCATCGGACGGTAACTGCGCTGTCTTTGACCGTGATCTTTTCGACCTTCCCCTTCGTCGCTTCATTGATTACACATTCGTCGCCGATTGTGAAGATGAACTCCGAGCCGTGAGAGTTCTTGAACGAAATGCTGTGTATGAATTGATTCTGTTTCGCAGGGAAGAACGATTTAAGCCATTGAACAATTTTTTTGAGCATTAGAAACTCCTTACCATTCTACCCGCTCCCGGAGTGCGGGCTTGTTCGTTGTGAATGTCGTAACGCTGTTTCGGTTGATCTTGTTGGTCTTTCTTGTCTATCATTCCCTGCATTGCCGGTTCAACGCTGCGCAGGGAACGAACCCAATTCCAGTACACGAAAGCATCACCACGATTCGGGGAGCGGCCCAGACGCTTCTTGATCTCTTCCTTCGATTCAATGTGGATCTTTCCGTTCCTCGTGAACCACCTCGGCGACATCAAATCCGCAAAGAGTTCTTCATCAAGCGGTATTGCAAGAACTCCGTTGCGCAGATCGAGCGAACACTGCCACCACATTTGAGAGCGCAGATTGTTGAACTGTTCAACCGGTATAATGGTCTTTTTCTCTTTGCTCTCTTCGTCTTCGGTCTCTTCCTGAATTTCTGCGGGTGATTCAGATGAGATGATGTTGACGATATTCCGTCCGAGCCGTTTCAGTTCGTTCACAGTCCCGGCACCGACTCCAACGCCGTCAACCCCGACGTAAAGGTCGCCGATCTTTTTGGCAATCATTCGTTCGTTGACGGTCCGTCCGAGTTCGTTTGAATCCGGACAAGGAAATGATTCTACACTCGTGCATACATTCCCTTTACCTTCGATGATTGATGCTTCGTCGCCGTCCTCGCTGTTCGCTACATCAACGCCGAGCGAAATACTTCCTTTGATCTTCTCAAGATTAGGATTCCCTTTTTCGTCTTCATATTGGATTCTGCGTTCCCGTGATTCGATTAGCCATTCGTACCGTATGAGCGCATCTTTCGCTTGCTTCGGACTGATGCCGCGAGCGCGGGAAAGATACAATGGGTGTTCCGGATTTTTATATCGATCTAACATATCAGCGAGACCTTGTTCGGATTGCGCTCCGGGAATATAATTCGGGTTTCTCAAAACGACGTTCGGATAATCGAACCCGGATATCGTTACCGCTTCAACCCTACTCAATTGTGAAAACTTGTGTAACGTGTCGAACTGATTATCGGGATTGCCGAGTGCCATGATCAGATTGTGCGGCGCAACGCATGTATTTTGAAATGCCGTCATAACTGCATCACTGACGCCGGGCGTTTCTTCAGTAATGATCAGCAAATGCTCGGCGTGAAAACCTTGAGCCTTTCGTGCTGATGCCGTTACTTCCTCCGCTCTTACTCCTGCCACAAATCCCGTAATTGACCAATCGTTCATTCCGGGTATCATTTGAATCTTTAGGTTGCTGTACTTCCCCTTATTGTAACGAGGATAAAGGGAGCCGATTTCTTTCCAAATGTGTAAATTCAACTGCCCCTCTTTCGGTGCCGTCGTTACGCTCATTGAGTTTTCAAAGCAGTCGAAGAACCAAAGGACAATACACGCTGCGATAAAAGTCTTGGAAACCCCTGTCGCCCCCTCGATCGCTACCCATCGGTTGTTCACCAGGGCGTTGAGCACGGTAACAAAGGGATTGCGTGTCCCGTCCCACCTATGCTTTTGATACTCCGGCAGCAATTCCCAATCGATCATTTCCCGCTTGACGCCAAGTTTGTCGACAATCCAGTCTATCGGGTGTGTCTGATAGTATTTTCGGAGTTCTTGCTCGGCTTCCCACTGTTTTTTTTGTTCGTGCTCAATACCTTCTTCGACTATTCTCTTCTGAAATTCCAATTCTGCCGCAGCCTGAATCTGAATATTACTTAAATTGTTCTGGTCTGAGTACCTCAAGTGGATCATCTCCTCGTTTCAATCGTTCTAATTGTTCGAGAGAACAACTTTTCCAATCAATGTTCCCGACAAATCCAGAATGATGGGTATTACTCTCATCTTTGTAGCCGTGTTTTGCAAGTACGAGTTTAACAATCGTTGCGTTGTAGTTGCCGGAAAGACCGTTGTCGATGAGCCGTTGAACCTGTATGAGATTCAATCGGTCTAATATGTCGGAAAATTGTTGGTAGAGCGGAAGTATTTTTGGATCAACTTCAATTTTTGATTTACTGAAACCATGTTTCCCTATTTTCGCCCATTCGTACGCAGTATCTCTGCTAATGCCTATCACGATACAAAGGCTCTCGACCTTCGGCAAAGAAACCCTTTTTTGTTTTTTTGTCAAAATATCTTTGCATGATTCGAGATAATCTTCCGCTTTTTTTAACAATGCCCGCGATATTTTGAGAGGTCGCCCCATATAGTAAGGTAGTAGCGAGCCGTGGTTACGATCCACGCCTTATGAGGTTATGAGTCTCATCGGGTCACCAGACCTGCTCGCATTATTTTGGTAACTTATCCCGCGAATAATTCGGTAGATATTTGTTTTATGAATTTTGAATCTCGAAGTGAGACTTTTACCACGTATGCCTAAATTATATAACCGCCTGATTTCTTCAGCAATTTCATTTGTAACTTTTGCACTACCATTCCTTTCGCCTTTCGCTTTACCCTTATAAATTTGGGTCAATCTTCCCTTCTTATAGCAATCGTTCATATTGTCGGAACGAGAACCCAAAAATAAATGATTTGGATTAACGCATTGCGGATTATCACACTTATGGCAAACTTCTTGACCGGAGGCAGGCATTATATTATGTCGAAGAAAATATGAAACGTGTGTTGCTTGGTATAGTTTTCTATTCAGTCGAAATCGACCATAGCCTTCTTTGGATTTACCGGCGTTCCACAACCAGCATTCGTCGTGATTCGATGTCTGATTTACCTTTTTAAAGAACCTTTGCTTATCAGATTCGGTAAGTGTCGTAAATTCCATTTTCTAAATTCAAATTAAAAGGGAAAGCCCAAGCGACAGATTTCTCCGCCGGAAACTTGGGCTTTAACAAAACTTGAGGAGATTTGTCACAACAAATCTAAGAAAAGCGATTGTCTCTGTCAGTATAGAAACTATACTTTGACATGACGTTTACCCGTATAGTATTTTTGATCAAATAAAATCTGTTTGATCGTCGGCTCAGCCAAAAAGAATTCTTTCGCAAGCATCTCCCGCGCCGCTTCCGGGGAAACCTTTCTTGCTCGAAGATCGATGTACTTTTTTCTGATCGCTCGGTTTCGGTTAATCCGCAGGACGGTCATGGCTCGGCTTTCAATAAGTATTTGATAATGACAGATTCGTCGCGCCCGAAGTAGGACGATAGTTCGCGCACGGCAGAAGCGAATGAAGAACCTTCGCGGCGCAGGAAACGATAGAGATTCAAAAGATCATTGGAGTTCATAAGATTGTTACCTCCGTTCGCGGGTTGTTTTCGTCTTTTTCGTATGGAACAAAGACCGGAATGATATGCTTCGCGTCATCGTCCGGGATGAGATCCGCGCGTACCATTGCATCAAGCAAACCTTGGACGATATTCACGTAATCAAAACGCCCGTGGGTTCGTCGGTATATTTTGAACTGTATTTTGAGCGGTAAAACTTTCCCTTGAATCATTTTCTTGAACGAATGCCGAACAGCCGAGAGTTGATACGGAAAGTCGACGTTTGCCTGACGCTGAGCATTTTTCGATTTTAATACAACATTCCGTCCGTTGACCATTATTCCGGTCCGCGAATTCTTGCTGCTATACAATTCACCGTAGATCGTGATCATTTCTTTGCTTTCGTTTTACCGGCACGAAATCCTTTCTTCCACCATTCGTATGCCTGATGTTTCTTCACCGATGCAAAAGAGCGATCCCATATTTTATTGAATCGCTTCGGATATCTTTCGCCGTATTGGTTTCTATCTTTTGTCGGATCAATCCATTTTTTCATTTTCTATCCTCCGGGTAAACGTATGCCATGCGTAAAAGCGAAAAAAGTTCTTCTTCTGTCTTGAGTATCACAGGAATGCCGTTCTTTGTCAGCATCCCTTCTTCACCTTTGAAGCCCATCGACGACCATCGGCTTGCCATGTGGTGAGAGAAGTCAGCGCTTCCGGTGCGAATGAGAAAGATATATCCCCAATTCTTTTCGGTGGCAAAGAAGATATCAACGATGATCGTATCGTTCTCCCCATCACCGTATCGGTACACGCGCTGCGTATATTTTCCCGTCGGCTCTCCCTTGATCTTCTGCCAGCGATTGATCACTCCGCAGAGTTGATACAGGTCTTTATTCCGGCGGATTGCAACGATTTCGATGTCGCCGACCTCCTCTTTCTTTCGGCGAATGCTGCCGGCAATCTCGATGCGTTTACAGAACGGAGCGAGTTCGGCTTTTATTTTTTCGGCGATATAAAGAGCGTTTGAGTAGAGCATTATTATTCCATAGGTTCAAACCGCCAGACTATTTTTCCGGTTATTTTTTCGGCGCGTTTTGCAAAACAAGTCGGACATAATATCCCGTCACTGCTTCCAACTATTTTGTTCCATAATTCATTCGGTGCGAACCACACGATATTAGGCCGTCCGCATTCCTGACAAAAATCTTCAGGATGTGCTTCATTAGAAAGGTGTTTCCCGCAATACCATTTATTATCAATGAAATATTTCGCTTTGTGCTGACAACGATACAACACATTATTGGCACTCATCATTTTTGCCGAGCACACAAATGACATGGCCTTACTCCAAAAGTTTTTTGTTCAACTTTACCGCCCCGTTGGACGGCGTAACGAGTTTCCGCACCGCGAGCAATTGAATGTACCGATCGCGGGTCGAGCGTTTGTAATCTGTCGTTTCACTGATGAAGTCACGTGACAGCCCGTCAGGATTGTCTACATTATCTACAAGCAAACAAAAGATCGCCTTCTCTCCGCCGGTAAGACGGTTCTTCCAATATTCGATCAGTTCACTTCCTTTCGGCAACGGTTCAAAACTTGCTCCGAGTAGTTGCATCCCTGTGTTGGAAGCGGTGATCGTATCGCCGTGAATCTCGATCGCATTTTTCTGGCCGAGCAGTTGCAGGTATCGGTCACGCGTGGAACGTTTGTATCCGGTGAGGATGGAGATCTGCTCTCGATCAACCCCTTCGTCGTGCTGCGCGATCGCTGTCAGGATCTTCCTTTCACCTTCGGGAAGCGACGGGTCGGTGCCGAGCGGTATCTTTCCCATACCTTTGGGTCTCAACGACTCACGATCGATAATATTTTTAGTAATAATCTGCACGGGTTTTGACAATTCGGGCGGCTGCATGACCGGAAGTTTCATTTCTTGCAATCTCTGCGCGGCGGTCATTAACTTTTCCATATAGAATTGAAATGTTTGTTCGTACTCCAGCATAGATTTTAATAACTTCGACCATTGTAAGCCATGTTGCTTCTGTATTTCTGCAAAGATTTTTTCTTTTTCCGATTCGGTGAGTTCAGTTTTCGGCTTCTGGTTCTTCAACGCCGTTATTTCCCGTTGTTGCTCAACAATCTTCTTTTTGAGCACGTCGGAATCGTTTTCTTTCGCCCGTTCGATTGTTTCCTTGATCGATTCAGAGAGCTTCGCAATATCCACCGGGGAAAGTTTATTCAGTCTCTCCGGTTCGTATGATATCGTTTCTTCTTCGGACGGGTGAAACGTGATGCGCTTGGCGATTTTTATTTTTTGCGAAATCCCAAGCCAGCCCGGACTCCACAGGTGCGGCTGGCCGACAGGAAGTTTCGGAAGGTCGGCAGCGATGTCTAAGTCTAAGCCCTTATCCCGTACCCAATCGTCAATCGCCTTCCGCTCATGGTGACCGCTTGTCTGAAATGCAAAGACGCATTGGGAGAGGTTCAACGCTTTCTTGTTGATCTCCTGCGGCCGCTGCGAAATAATCGAACCCCCGATACCGAAGTTTCGGCCTATCTTCCACATACGAACGAAATGGTGAAGCATCACGGTTTCCTCGCGCTCCGGGTTCTGTGGTATGAATTCCTGCGCTTCTTCGAGCATGATGTGAACCGGAGACGGCTTTGCTTTCTTTCGGAAAAAGAAACGCTGTGCGAACGCCGAAGCGAACCGCGCCTTATCTGAATCGTATTCGAATTGGCTCACATCCAGTATAGCGGAGATTTTCTTGTCGATAACAACGTCGGCGATCATCGCGCCCGACTGCGGTGTGATCGGAACGTCGCCATAGAGTCCGCCGAAAACATTGATCGGTATTCCGGCTCCCTGCTTATCGGCAGAAAGACGCAATCCCCAGTGAATCCCAACAGGATCAAAGATGATAACCTGAACGCCGGCTTGCAGCATCTCCTCGGCAAGTTTCATCGCTCCGTACGATTTGCCGGAGCCGGTCGTACCGAGAAATGCCAGACGTTTCGTGATGACGTTCATCGGAATTTTTACGTCATTCGATATGTAAAGATGTTTCATGATCTCCTCAAGTTGGTTTATGCTGCTTTGACAGATTTCAGGATCCGTAATCCAAGCGCAAGCGCCTCGATGATCCTCTTCGGCAATACCGGCGGCACTGCATTTCCGATGAACTTCTTACGGTCGCTCTGCGTCCCCTCTAAGATGTAATCTTCCGGCAATCCGGTGATTTGTAACAGTTCCGGTATCATCAGCATCCGCATATAGATTGCAATGATACCGTGCGCAGCCATGAACATTTTTATTTTCCGCATGATCTCCGTGTCGCCTCGCTCGATCGCTATTCCAAGTTCTCCCGTTTCGATCTGCACCAGGTAAGGATGACGGCGCGATGAGACGAGTGAGAAACATGCGTCGCGGACATCTGAGCCGATATTTCCGTAGTTCGTATTCATCACGAATACACTCACAAGATTCTGTTTCGGATTGGCAACGATCGCATTACTCGGCGCTTCAACGCTCTGCGGCTTCGATTGACCGTGCTGCTGATCAACGAAGTATTCGATTGTGACAAGATTCTTTTTCGGCACGGTGAGTATTGCTCCGCTCGGCTCATCGATCGATTGATTTTGTTTCCCTTGCGAGTGCTGCATGTCTATAAACCGATCGACATCGACAATCCTTGCTGTCGGTTTTGTCGTCAACGACGGTCCCGGTTGATCAACGCTCCGTCCCGGATTGTGTCCCTTCTTCGCCGTGTTGTGAATTGCAATGAAGCGCTCGGCTTGAATAATTCCAATGCCAGCTCTTGTTGTGATTGTGGTTGCTGGATCATTTTCACTCTTTACACCTCTACCGTTTGAGTTTGTTTGCTCTGTTGATATTTGGAACCGCTCAGTCTGTACAACACTAATCCGATCCTTTGTTACGATCGTTGGCGACGGCTTGTTGATATCGCTTGCCGTACTGCTGTGCTGTTGATTGATGAGAAATTCCGGCTGGACTACCGCCAATCGGTCTTTCGTAGTAATGGAACTTGCGGGACCATCTGCATCGACAATATTCTTTCCGTTGCCGTGATACTTTACAAGGAATTCAGGTTGTACGACGGCGAACCTGTTCTCGGTTGTGATGGTATTGCACGATGCATTTTGACTGACGACTCGGTCATCGAATCCCGCTCCGTTGTATTGTGCAAGAAATGATTCATCACCGTGACCGATGAACTTTACCAATCCCGCATAGATCCGCTTATATGTATTGTCGGAAAGGTTCTTTTTCCTCCCGAAGATGTTCTGTCCTTTCTTTGAAAAGTCCAGACATTCGCGCACCGGCTTCCACTTTTCTTTTCCATCCGCTCCGGTTTTGGAATGTGTCTGTTCCGGCCACAGTATCGGCAATCCGTGCTTTGCAAAAACAATGAACAATCTCTTTCGTGATGTGTGCGCTCCAAAGTCCGCAGCGTTCAAAATTTTTTCCTCGTAGTGATATCCGAGACGGCACATCGCCTTGAGCCACCGCTTGTAATCTGTTCCGAGTTTTGTCCTGTCGGGCAATAAGCGGCCATCAACTTTTGTCAGCGGTCCCCAATCCCTGAACTCACGCACGTTCTCAATCCCGATGTAATCCGGGGAATAGGCTTTCACGTATCGCGGCAAATGATCGGCAAGTGTCCTGCTGTCGGGATCCCGCGGTAACCCGCCTTTGGCGTTCGAGAAGTTCGTGCATTCCAGCGAAGCCCAAAGAAATTTCCTCGCGTTCGGATTCTCCACCTTCGGAAGATCTTTCACGTCGAATTTTTTTATGTCCTCCACGAAATGCAACACATGCGGATGATTCTGCCAATGGCTTTCAATTGCTCTTTGGTCATGATTGATTGCGCAGATCACTTCCGCGACTTTCTTCCCTTCTATCTCGGCAGATTCTATTCCCGTCGTCACTCCGCCCGCGCCGGCAAAGAGATCAACCACGGCGAAATATTCGTCGGCGAGTTCTTTGTTCAATCGCGCAACTTTATCAAACAAAATGCGGTTCTGTGTTCGGAATTTTTTGTGTTGTTTTTTCATCGGTGTATCAACTCCAGATTTTGTTGAATGCCCCGCTCAAAGCATCTTGGGGAAAGCCAAATCACTTCCGTTTTAATTGTCGTCGTTTTTGTGGTGCGCGATTGAATAGAAAATTTTTTCCAATCCCGGAAGAGCGTTTCGTACAATTCGCTTTCATATCCGCTCACAATTGCCATCCCTTTTATGCTATGGAGCAAGCCGGCAAGATCGCTGTGATATGAATCCTGCACATCAATTTTGTATGCTTCTTTTTTCCACGACTTTGATCGTGTCGAAGAGACGTACGGCGGATCAACGTAGAATAATGTCTCGGAAGAGTCCCATAATTTTATTACTTCCACTGCGTCGTTATTCTCCAACCGAACAGATTTCAAACGATTGGCAACGGCGGCGATACTATTTGGCAGCCTGTTCCATAAATCGACTCTGTTAATCCAATTTCTATTTGTCTTTTCCGTCGACCATCCGGTCCGTCGTTTCAGATTGCTTCCGTATGCTTGCCAGCATTGCAGATAAAATCTCCGCGCCTGTTCGAAAGGATCTTCGGACGGCTCGTACGATCGCTGCAATTCATACCGTGAGAACGGAGTCAATGCGATCGCGTCGGTGAATTCTTGCGTCCGTGTTCTCAGTATGTCGAAGAAGTTGACCACGTCTTTATCCTTGTCGTTCAGCACTTCGTGTGTTGATGGTTCTTTTCTGAGTAGCACAGATGCGCTTCCGCAGAACGGCTCGCAGTAAATTGTGTGGTGCGGGAAATGACTGATGATCCATGGAGCAATACGCCACTTGCCGCCAAAATACCGCAATGCTGGTCGGCGCGGCTTAGACGTTTGTTTGTTTGTTTGTTTGTTTGTGGCGCATTCATTTATGCGATCGCTTCATGTTCGTAATTAATAAAATCCGCTTTACCTGTTTCACCCGCTTTTTCGATGATAGATTTAACAGGATAAGTTCTACCGCATTTATCACATCTCACGCTGTTATTGATATTTTTTTCAAGATTCATGCGCCTGAATGTCGTCGAGTATTCCTTGCATTCACAGAAAAAATCGACAAAGAGTTTACCATGATCTTGCTGAACTGTTGAACCTATTTTCTTGTTCTCGCTCTCCTGCCGCTCGAGAATTCCTTTCACATATCGAAAATTTTTCACGTTCGCTTGGGCTGCGGTATGGATAGCCTCATACAATTTTTCACGCCCGTACTTCTGCCCGAGTTTTATGAAGTCCTGAAGAACGAATAGTCCGGGCCGCCCATCTCTGCCCCACGACTGAAGAAGGTATTGTTCAAAGTCTTCAAAATTTTCATTCACGGTTATTGCCGCCGGCGCTGTACTGGTTTTAGTTTCTTTTTCTTTACTTTCCTTTACTTTACTTTGTCCCCCTGTAACGCCGTTACTTATTGATTGCTCTTGTATTTGTAACGCGTTATTTGCGTCTGGAAATGCGTTACTTATGCTTTTTAGCCTTTCCCGACGCAACTTCTCCTGACGCAACCGACCTGCCTCTCGGTTGCCGTTAACCTCTCGAAGGTTCTCCTGAAGCACATCTGTTGTATAAAGATTGTCACCGAGATTTTTCAGCAATGCACACGACTCGGACGAAAGATATTCTACAAACTCGTTGAATTTAATAAGGCTCAATCCGAGGTCGCTGGCGATTGATGCTCTGTTTCTTTCTTTTGAGAGATCAAGAGCGCAGTTATCCGATTGGGCGATACGATTGTTCAATGCCCAGAATCTCCCTTCACCCTGCCAGCCGTACTTTACTCGCAGAGTTTTGAATTTAGGATGCTGATCGGAATTAGCGTAGTGCTGATAGTACTCAAGATTATTTTTCATGTGTTCAGTATTTCAGGGATCGTCGTTTCTTGTCTACATGCAGATTGACCGATTCATGTCCTGCACCTTTATAGCACATTTCAAGAATGCCGTCAACATAACTTAACTGTCTCGGCGTCAATTGCTCGCCGCGTTCGATCATCTGCCGGAAATTCCGCGCGGCTTCGATGTGCTTCCGGCCGTTCCTGACTTCCAGAAGATGATCTTCGTTCTCGGAAATAATGAGCAGCGACTCTTTCGCCGAGGATTGAGCCGTTGCTCTGCCTTTATCAAATAGTACCGTTGGAATCGCGTGCGGCATTACTTCCCCTTCTTCGGGATGCGGCGTGAACCTTTTTTCGATTGTGACCGCTTGAAAGCATCACCGCCGTCAACGATCTTACCGTCTTTTTTTTCTTCTTTGCCGGAGGCGAACGGGATCTCTTCCTGCGATTGAACGATCGTAATCTCTTCGACTTCTTTGAATGTATCGTAGATATGCGCTGCGGTCATGCTCTTGATATTCAAAAGGTTCATCGTGATCTTCACGTCGAACGCCCTGGACTTCCCTTTGCGGACGTGGATCTGCTTAATATCCACCGCTTGGGAAGTCTTGCCGAACGTTAACACGAGATTCTTCCGCTTCGAGAATTTCAACGCAACATCTCCCTCGATCGGCAATGCCGAGAACTGACCGAGGAATTCGTCAAGCTTCTTCTGTGCGCCTTCGGAAAGTGCAAGGTCGCCCAGAAACTCCCGCTCATCGGTCTGGTGAAGACCTGTTACCTTGATTCCCTTTTCGGTTTTCTGTTTTACCTCTTTCGAGAACGGCTGCGCCGACGTGATCTGAAATAGAAACGGTTTGTTGAACATATATCATCTCCTTTTTGTTGGTTGTGGAAAATTATTTGACACGCTTAAACTCAATCACCCATACCCACGGATTTGTCTTCCATGAGCCGGTCCCGTTAATGGATTCCCAAAGTTTGATGCATTCATCTTTTCCATAGGTCTCAGCGTTGATAGACGGACTTTGATTTTCATAATTAGGCCGCCGTTCGATACCCTCGGCAAAACAATCACCCTGATTTATCTCCTGCAACCGCTCCACCCGCACATTGGTAATTTCAAGCGTAATGCGGGACGCAGACCGAGGCATGAAAATTGACGGTTTCCATTTTGTTGCTCCATAGGCTCCAATCGCCTTCATTTCATCGGCTTTGTATCTAATATAAAAACCGAGTCTTCCTGGATTTCCGACCGGTGCAAATGTTTCCCTCACCCACAACCTATCCCCGATTGTGCCGTAGGGACAACGTATTATATTATCCCCCCTCGGAAAAACATCGTCACAATCACCACCCCCATCAAGATTCTGATAAAAGTTTCCGTTTCCGTTATTATCAAATAACGCTTGCCAACAATGTTCCGGTGGTTGCGGCTTCACAATCCTCCGCGTCATCGTCTTGCGTCTTTCGAGAATTGCCCGAACCATTGGTGTAGAGAATAAAATCGGTCGTTCTTTCATTTCGTTACTCCAAAAGCCATTTTTAACTGTTCGGTTGTTCGCGGTATCATCGTTGCAACAGCGTTCGGCGCTCCGGGAAGCGCGATCTTCTCTGCTTTCACCCCCGCAAGCGTAAAGTTGATCATTGTCGCGCCGTTATATGTATTCTCGTAGTTATCGGAGGCAAGTATTACCGCACCCCACATCTTGTAGTACTCTCCCTTTAAGCACATGATGATCTGGATCCCGGACTTCATCGATGCTTCGACAATTTCTTTATGGACCGAAACCGTCTCCCCGAGCGACGAGTCTTTTGCAACAAAAAAGAAACGCCCCTTGCCGGCACGCTGGCACAGGAAAGAGAATTGTCCTACCCCGTCTTTGAATTGCCGTTCAATCTCGACCGGGAAATGCTTCTTAAAATTTTCGAACGATCTTGTCAGATAGTTCATAATGCTGCAAGTTCTCCGCGCAGTTCGTTATCTTTTCTATTATAGTAATCTTCTGGATTCTCGACAGCAAAGCCAAGTTCGGCAAGCCGGATGATGCAACGATCGACGAACTCCGTATATTCTTTCCTGTTCAGCCCGGCGGTTGAAGCGACGATCGTCTTTGTCTTCCCGTTCGGGAGCGTGATCACCTTCTGGTTGCATTCGGATTTCAAATAGTCGTGCATCACCGTTTCCTCAAAGCCAAAATACTCTGCAGCCGCCTTAACCACACCGGCGAAGTAGTACCCGCGCTGTGCCGGCGAGATTGCTTTCCCTATCGGCTGGATATGGACGAGCAGTTTCTTACCGTCGAACCGTTCCGCGACCTCTTCGATCACATGGCGGTTGATCAGCAACTTCCCTTTTTCGGCTTTGGCGAGGAGTTCGTATTTCACAATCCCATCTCCAAAATAAATCGTGAAGGCCTCGCCATTCCGCCGAACTCTCCCTTATTCGTGTACGTTGAAAGCAATAACCGATCTTTGGCGCGTGTTACCGCTACGTATGCAAGGCGGCGCTCTTCCTCGACAGAGCCTTCCATGATTGCCATGTTCGAGGGAAGTTTTCCTTCGATACACCCGGCGATGAACACGACCGGAAATTCCAATCCTTTTACCGCGTGAATAGTAGCAACCTTCACTTCGTTCTTGCCGTCTTCGATCTCGATCTGTATTTCCTGCGACGCGAGCCATTCCAGGAATGCAGGGACCGTCCGGTTCTCCGGATTCAATTCCTCCCATGCCTTCCCGTGAACAAAGACTTCCAATACTTCCATCGCTTTGGTCGTTAAGGATTGCATCAAGAAGTATTCCTGTATCGGTATCGCTTCCAGCAATCGCTCCACGACCGACAACAATGACGACGACGGGTTGTCGCGGTACCAATGCAACAATTCGTCGAACGTTCCCTTCTTTTCCGATACCAATAATTGAAGTACGGTCGTCTGTTGCCGAAGCGCCTTCGCTTCGTATTGCAGCCATTCGGCTTCTGTCATCGGGTATATGACGTGACGGCATATCTTGTTGAAGTGCCATACATTTTTCTGATTATGAAGGATCTTTAGGACCGATACGATCATCCGGGACGATGCACGCTTCCAAAAGTTCGTTTCCTTGCCGATTTCCCGGAAGGGAATCTTCTTGCGCTTCAATACTTCGGTGAGCGTTTCGTGCTGGCGGTGCGTACGGGTAAAGATAGCAATATCCTTGAACGTGAGCGTCGGCGTAACATTTGCCGAAATCCACTGGATCTGCTTTGCAATCTGCTCGGCTTCATCTTTCGGATCATTTGCATTGTGGATGCTGACGTATCCCTCTCCCCGTTCTGTCCATAGTTCAATATCGTATTGCTTCGGGTTATGGCTTATGAGAGCGTTCGCCGCGGAGAGGATCTTCGCACCGCAGCGATATGATTGATCGAGAATAACGATTTCCGAGCCTTCGTGCGCTTTTTCGAACTCAAGAATGATTTGCATATCCGAACCACGCCAAGAATAAATAGTCTGGTTCATATCGCCGACGCAAAAGATGTTTTCGGGCTTTAGCGCTTCGTGCAGATAGTATTGAGTGCGATCGACGTCCTGATACTCGTCCACGAACACATATCGGAACTTGTCATGAAAGTGCTGATATACGTCCGGGAACTCTCTGAACAATCGCAGGACTTCCGTCAAGAGAAGCGAGAAATCGACGGCGTTGAATTCTTTCAATCGGCTTCGGTATTCGGTAAAGAGCAATCGGTACTCTTCATCGATCTCATAGCCGTCACAGTCCGATGCATAGCCGTGCATCTGCGCAAGCACGTCGTCAACCTTAATTGTCAACCCCAACTCCGAAATGATCGCACTGACGATATCGCGCTGATCTATTTCATCGTAGACCGTGATATCTTTCTGATAGCCGAGATTATAGCCGTACTGTTCGAGAATGCGAAACGATACGGCGTGGAATGTTCCGATCCACATCTTGCGGACTTCATTCTCCCCGAGCATTCCGGTAAGGCGCTCCTTCATTTCTTTCGCCGCTTTACGTGTGAATGTGAGCGCAAGTATGTTATGAGCCGACACGCCGCGATCCTGACACAGATAACCGACGCGGCGCGTCAGCACGCCGGTCTTCCCGCTTCCCGCTCCGGCGAGAACAAGCACGGAGCGGGAACGGGTTATTACTGCCTGTAACTGATTGGGATTAAGACCGTCGAGGATCACGCGGGAACCTCTTCCGATAGTCTGATGTAATTGAATCCTTGATTCTCAAGTTGCGGGTATTCCCCGGATGAAGCGATCAGGATGTTGTCGAGCCAGCAGATCTCTTTTGCCAGCGCAAGAACTTTCAGGAATTTCTCGCGCAGTAAAACGTGGATCACCTCGCAATTGTCGAGCATCAGCAGTTTGAATTTCGGATTGCCGAGTTCAATCAACGGGGAAAGGACGGCAACGAGCGTGAACAACTGCTGAGCCGTTGAGAGCGAATCGAAGTCAACGAAGATAGTGCCAAGGTCGTTTTCGATGTTCCACCCGAACTTGAAGACTTCGTTTCCGCGAGCGTCCTCGAATTGGAAGTCGAATTTTATCCGTTTCCCGAACGGGAGCGCATAGCCGAATATCTTCGATGCTTTCTCCCGTATCGGCTCAAGGGCTTCACGGACGATCTCCAAACGGAGCAAACGAATCTTTTCCCGTAGTGTTTTTACGATCTCAAGATTTGCTTCCGCTTCCTTCATCTTCGCGGCGGCTTCTTTCGCCTGCAGGATCTTCGCATCATATTGAACGCGCTCGGTGTATTCCGCGTTGAGCAATTCCCCCTTGTTCTTTAACCCCTGCAATTGCAGTTCCAACGCGTCAAGATCGTATGCGTTTTCGTGCTTATATTCCCGGACTTCTTTCAATCTGTTCTCGAGCGTTGAAATTGAATCAAGTTTCGATTGCATCGAGGAAACATCCGACTGGATCTGCGCGATCTCCTTTTCGGCTTTCGTCACTGCTTGCCTGTGTACGGCAATCTTATCGAGCAGTTCCTGTTGTTCGGTTACGAGATTTTGTTTCCTCGCGTCAAACGCAAGAACGTCGTTTCTCAATTCACCAAGTTCAATCGTGGCGTTCTCGATCGCGCTGGTGATGGAATCGGCAACCTCGCTGCATTCCTGGCCGCAGGTCGGGCATTTCCCTTGAGACAGAAGCGTCCATTTCTCCTGCATCGCAACGATGTTCACCTTCGCTGTATTCTCTTTCATCCGTGCGTCGACGTGCAATTGATTCGCTTCCTCAACGAGCGATGTCAATTGTGCCATGCGGTCCACCCATTCCTTCGGCACTTCGACGATCAAAGCAGACTTTTCGGTAAGCAGATTCTTGAGCGATACAATCTTGTCCGGGGATGCGAGCGTCTTCACCGCATTGATCTTCGATTCCAGTTCGACGGCTTCCTTTTGCAATTTCTCATATTGTTCACGTGATGCTTTCGCCTGTGCGATCTCTGCGACGACTTTCGCGTATTGCTCCCGCGCCGCTTCAAGTTCCTCCTTGATCGTTGCAGTCGGACGCAGAGACGTTTTACCGTTCGTGACGTTCAGCGATACAGCGCCTTGAGCCGTCGCGGACATCATCTTGATCTCTTTCCGCAATTCGCTTTCCAGTTTTTTGAAATATTCCTGCATACCAAGCAATCCCCCACGGACATCGACCTTGAGCATGACAGAAAATTTTCCGAGCGCGGCTTCAAGAATCTTCGTCGGCAGTTCTTGGCTGTAACAATGCGAGAAAAGTATTTCCCGCAACGACGGCTCGTTCCATTTCTCAATGTTGAACGCACCGATCTCCATCATCAATTGTGAGCGTTGCTCGTCCGAAAGACGGATGAATTCATGCACATCGATCATCACCGGGAACTCACCGAGCATCTCTTTGATTCGCTTTTCACCCTCTTTCACCTTTGTCTCAGAAACATCAGTAAAAAGGATTTCTTGGCTTACCGACGCAGAACCATTTTTATTATCAATCGTGTAGATTCTGCTAAATCCAGGTCTTGTGAGACCGAACGCAAGACCGACGCTCATAACCTGTTTTCCAATCTCTCGCGTGAACAGTTCAACGAGGTCGATATTGCGGTCCTCTATCGGGTGCGGGACATTACCGGAAACCGCAAGTTGAATCGCTTGCAGTATTCGCGTTTTGCCGACGCCGTTCTGCCCGGTGATAACGTTCAGGCCGTTCAGAGGCAGCTCCATCGAACCGCCCCTAAAATTGTCGAGTAATACTGAATTGATCTTCATTTCGCCTTCGCTCCCCCCTGCACACCTTTCATCACACCGAGCAGTTTCGTCAACTGTGCATCATCGAGCGTATGGTAAGGTGCTTCGAAAAGGTTGTCACACATTTTTTGGATATCGAGCGACTTCTTTTTCGCTATTTCTTCGATCTGCTGCGTGAGCGATTTCTCTCCGGTAGGCTCTGGTTTTTTTTCTTGCTGTTGTGCCGGGGAGGGTGTTGCGGGTTTCGGTTCTTCCGACTGTGCGGGTTTATTGTTTCCTTCGGTTGCCGCTGCTTCATCAACGACGTGGCCGGTTTCCAGTTCCACTTCTTCGAATGAAGCATCTTCAACCGAATGACTTATCTCAACACCATCCACTTGTTCGCCGCGAAGGATTTTCTTCGATATATTCTCCGCTTCGTCCTTGCTAATCGTTGAACGATAGCCAAAGACAGTTACATCCGCATGCCGTTTATTCTCTTCCCCGTATGCAATCACGTTCGTTGCGGCGATCGCGGGGTGCGCTTTCTTTGCATTACGTGAGGCGACGTTCTGTGCGATTACATCGCCGAATTTCTGATGCTGAACGTGTTGGTCGTACACGGAACGAATTTCATCATGCGCGGGATCGATCCATATCCCCTCAATGTCTTTCACCCGTTTGAAGATGTAAATCTTTCCCTTCGGCGTTTTCACGTACGGCACATCCCCCTTGTATTGCACCGTTTCTTCCGGGGCGAACGGGCAGGAAAGTTCCGTTGCGAACTTCGCCGACTCGGGCTTATATTCAGCCTTCTTTTGCAGATCCTGCATGTAGTACGCGTCGAAGTTGTAATGACGAACAACGTCGGTCGCTACGAGATTGCCGACGACCGAATACCCGATCACCATTTTTCGGACGATCACCTTCTTGATCTCTCCCTTTGCGTCGTACTGTACGTAAGGATTCGACTGTTCTTTCCCGTCAACCTGAATTGACGGTGGTGTGATCTCGTGAAGACCGGTAACCTGATTCAGTTTGTTGTATCCCTGAACCGTGACGATCCAGTTCCTCGAAACTTTTGCGATCTCTTTTTTCTCTTCGAATAAGCGGACGGTTTTTTTGAACGCCTTAAGCGTGCCGGCTTCGTTGCGAATGACGAGTAGATCGCTCTCCCCGATCGTTGCAACTTCTTCGACAGTCCAGTTCCCCTTCTGGTCCCGGACGAGCATCAGTTTTTGAGCATCGGGAGAAAACTTCAGAGGGTTGGCTCCCTGAATGATTGACAACGGCTTTACCGTTGTTATTGCGTTGGTTGGTTGTGCGTTTGACATTGCAATCTCCTCAAGATTGGTTGAATGAACAGTTAGTTAATGACCTACAATTTCATCTGCGCATAAGCGGCAGAGTGGTTTTGTGCCGTAGATGTAACGGATAAAATCTTCACGCCCACAGTTTCCGCAAACTCCAAACGAACCGACCTTCACTTCCGGCTTAGCAATATGTTGCTGGTAAAATTGAAGATTAAGATCGCTCAGATTATCGATCACGTATTGTGCAATTGCGGAATTCATTGTTCTCCCCTGTCTGTGTTTTTGCGAAGCCCGATCTCGATCAATTCGATCAGAATAAATGCCAGACCGAAAGCGCCGCCGATTGCGTATGTAATTTGTTCCGGTGTCATGGCTTTTCATCCACATGTTTTTTGAACTGATTCTCCAATACTTCATCGCACCCGTGCAGAAATCTTCCAAAGAGCATCAGCCCTGCGAGCAAGATCAGATACACCGTTATTCCGATTGCAATTTCCATATCATGCCTCTGCTAATTCGATATTGTGTGCGATTCGACGACTTTCTATCTCACCTATTTTTCCCAAACGACGGGCAACTTCGATCTCACAATGTTCTTTATGTGGAG
>JAEHJW020008217.1_pt1 | contig 35754 bp, 44 predicted proteins | sample 9271431 | NCBI WGS metagenome assembly JAEHJW02 | reverse complement strand
AAAATGGCAATTAATTGAAATTAAACAAAAACATAATTGGTATTATAAAGATTTAAAATCAGGGAAATTATTGGCTAAAGCAAAATATGCTATTATATTTTCTGTTTTAAATAATTATTTACCATATAAAATGGTATTTAATTAATTAGTGAATTAAAGTTTTATTTTATATTTATATAAAAATGGAATTTTAAATGATTGCTAACGATTTTAATGCACTTTTTTTATCATCTACTTCGTCTATTGCGGCAATTTCAGCCGAATTAGGATCAGTTCAATCTTGGATAAAATTGAGATTGGGCGCACCCATTTTAAATGTTGAATTAGATAATTCTCAGATTGATGTTGCAGTTGAAGAGTCTCTGATACAATTTTCTTCTTCACTTTCAAAATTTAAATCCAAAAATTCATACTTGTCTATGATTGGAATTAGAAAAGATTCTTTTAAGCCAGGTTATTCTCCAATGCCAAGTTTATCTTTTGTTAAGCGATATGCAATTCAATTCGGAACAGATGCAAATTCATTTGGCAATTTAACATATAATCAAGGATACATTACACTTAATTCTGGTCAAACACATTATGATTTAAAATCTCAATTAGTTGATTTATCTGGTAATCCAATTTCATTAACAGGCATGTTAATTCCAAAAGAAGTATTCCATTATCAACTAAATTCCAATTTAAATTTTTATGACCCCTACTATGGTTCTAATTTTTTATTATATAATTCCTTTAATGACGGTGGGGGAAATTCTCTAGCATGGCAAATTAATTCTCGAATGCTTTATGCAATGCCATTATATGAACACATGTTAAGATTTCAATTTTTTAATAATTTTAACAAACTATTTAAATCACAATATAAATGGAATATTATAGGCAGCACTCTTATACTTGCACCAAAGCCTACTGGAGGTCTTAAACTTTATATCAATTGGATTGACTCAGTAAAATTTGATGAAGTTTATAATAATAGATTATCAGATATTCCCGATTCATCACTATCAGCATTCACTTCTGATATTACAGATATTCCACTTAACAATGTAGATTACTCTCTTATTAATGACTTCTCGAAAAATTGGATTCGCCAATATAGTCTTGCTATTTGTAAAGAAATGTTAGGATTAATTAGAAGTAAAATTCAAAACAATCCTGTACCGGATACAGAAATAATTTTAAATGGTGCAGAGCTTGTTGCAGAAGGAAAAGAATCACAAGCATCACTCAAACAAGAACTTGATGACTTTTTTGATTCGATTGTTTCAAGTGAATCAGTGGAACGTGAAGGAAAAATTTTAGATGTAACAGAAAAATATCTAAAAGGAACTCCGATTTCTAAAATTAGGATTTTTTAATTATGTCATTTTCAGTTTCATCATTAACATCAAACTTTTCAACTCAACTTACTGCTGATAGTATTTCTAATTTATATATACAGCAAGAAGAAGTTGATTTGATAAATAAAATGGCTGCTGAATATATGACTAAGATTGCAGGTCAATATGTTTATTATATTCAAATAGATGTTGATAGAACTGAAACTAATATTTATGGTGAAAGTAAAAGTAAAATTGTTCAGGGAAATAAAATTAAATTACCTGCAACTGTTCAGCAAATTGTTAAACCAGAAAATACTGAAAATGGGATTAGATATGAAAGAACACTTCGTATAGGTTTTCTTAGTAAACTTAATCAAGCTTATGGAGTTAATGATATTCGTCAAGGAAATTTTATAGAGTGGAATAAAATGACTTATGAAATAATTAATATTGAAAGACAGAGAATGATTTTTGGTCAAGAAAGATTTTCTGATTTCGAGATTGTGTGCAATTGCAAAATTAGAGAATAATTACCAATCTTTTATTTCTTCTTTCCATGCTTTATTTTCAACTTTTTTGAAATAATCCATCCACAACAAACGAGTGAGTTCACCTTCCCCTTTCCCAGTTTCTAAACATTTTTCTTTTATTTTATTATAAAGATTATTGTCCATTCTTGCTCGTAAAACATTAGTTTTATTTTGTGCCACATTACTTTGTGCTACACAAGTATTTTTTTGTTTATATTTTCCATAATAATGAGTAAATTCCAATATTTTTATCCTTTCTGCTTAATTAGTAGTTATAAAGAATTTTGGCTAAGTCTCATCTGGTAAAGAATTGACCGAACTTTCATCTTTGGGCAAACTCCATTCTCCATTTTCGTGTTGATGATACAATCTTTGATGCTTTAAAGTATATTCGGTAATTGTATATCCGTTTATATCACAAACCTTAAAACCTCGTTCATCTGTTCTAAAATTTGTTGGTATTAAATTTCCAGTCGCTAATTTTCTGTAACATTCTCCTTCACTTAAAGGATGATTGGCTCCCAAGTTCCCACCGCCACAACTACAAGTTAAATTCATTTTTGGTTACTCCCGCCAAAATCTTTATAACAACGGTTTCAACCAGATTGCTAAATAGATTTGGCATTTTTAATTTTATAATATGTTGTTTAATTAAATTCATTCTACTTTTATTCTGGGCAACTGGTTAAACCGATGCCCGTTATGTGGATAAAACGGCTATCTATTTCGTTTTTGCAAAGTCAACACTTTCAGAATAATATCCGTTTGATTCTCCGTACCATCTTATCGTAACGCTTCCTTTGTTTGTAGCTAATTCATAAAATGTCCAAGTAAAACAATCTTGCCACTCTTTCTTAATATCATCTGGGTTAGTGTCGCTCGTTCTTTCTTCGGCAATTAAAATTTCTGAACCAATTAAATCAGCAACATCACCTATAACATCTTCAATACTTACGCTTTCGCAGCAATCTTGTGAGTGATACATAAAGAACTCGCTACCATCGCTACAAACAAAGGTTACTTCGTCATTACCCGCTTCAAGTCCTTTTATTTCGGTTAATGTTTTGCCTTTCAAGTCGCTAAACTGTGTTTGTTTGTCATATAAATTCCAATGTTCCATTTCTAATTCCTTCCGCCGGTTTCCGTATAACAAGCGCATCAAGGCGACAAGGTTATCGGTTCGGCTTTTTAATTAATATTTAAGTTAATTATTCATTCAAAATTTCAAATTTATTCTGGCTTGCGCCTTATGCGCCACGCCGTTATAAAGCCTTCATAATAATTTGTTTTGGTAATAAGTTACGGCAATAATAAGAACTGCTAAAAGTTATTTTATCATTCACAACGCCATTGTTAGAGTATTTAATCCTTTTATCAAACATTAACAGTTGTAAATCTATTTCCGCAAATAGCTGTTTCGGTGCGCTATCATTTAACCAAGTATTACTCATCAATAATGCAAATGGTTTATTAAAACTTATCGCTCTTTCAAATATTTTTCTTTTATTTGTATATGGTGGATTACTCACAATTATATCCCATTCTTCTGGTTCATATTTATAAAAATCTTGTCCATAATCAATATGAGTATTTATAAAATAATACCCGCTATTTGCTAACACCTGAACAAACTCCGAATTATCTCTGTCAAACGGCAGCCAGTATGTTTTGTTCTTTGGCAAATATTCTAACAATGGCTCAACGGCATATTGTGGTGTGTAGCATTCATCATTATTGCCTTTTGTGTATAATATGTTTTGGCTGTCAATCATTCAAAACGGCTTAAATATTACAATCGCCATTGGCATCCACAAACCACGTTTAAATCCTTTAAATTTAACTTGTCCCTTAATAAATCTTATTTCAGCATTCGGTATTATAAATTCATGCCACCAGTTTGTGTTTGTTCTCGCTGGCAACAAGCAAATAATTGTATTACCTTTTAAATATTCGTTATATGCTTTCTCAACCCATTTTTTCATAACTCTCCCGTACGGCGGATTCATCCAACAAACTCCATCCCAGTCTTTAAGTAATCCATTATCCTCTGCTGTAAAATAGTTTTTACATTTGGCATTTTTGTTTGTTGCCGCTACGTCCAATGTAATTCCAAATTCCAATGCCAATGGCTCAAAAATTTCATCTGGGGTTTCATATTCTATGCTATTGGCATTAAACCAAGTTTGTTTAACATGTCGCCGTTTCGGTATAACAAGCGGCTCAACCGGACGGCTTATGTTCTGTGCGCTTTTGGTAGTTTTCATATATTTCCTTTTAACTTTTTCAAAATATAAATTATGTTCTTTAGTAATTAATTTACCAAGTTCTGTTTCACTATCAACGATATACATTTTATTCCTTTCTTAGGCAGCCGATTAGCCGCAACACCGTTATGCCGACCTCAAATATTCTATTAATCTTTCGCCAATAAATTTAGTATATGCTGGCGGGATTGATTGAGATAACTTTCTCAAATCGGTTATCCAATTAATTCCCATTGCCTCTTGCTGGGTTTGAATTGGTATGTTCCATCTACCCACCTCAACAGTTGCTCTACATTTTATTCTTGCGTGTCCTCGTTCTCTTGAACGTCCGCCTGGAAATCTATTCGGTTCCCATATATCGTGTTGGCAACTGGGTTGCATTATAAAAACATTGCTTTCAAATAACCTATGTCGGCGTACGTCAAGACCGAACATTGAGCCACATAAAGTTATCGGGTTGATTAACGGAGTTCGCTCAACATTTTCTATTACATAAGGTTTCCCACTCCCAACCAAAACCCGCCTTGTCGGTTCAATTAAATCTTCATATTTCTCTTTAAGGTTTTTTCTGCAATTATTGTATTTTGTAAAATGTTGGCAAGGCGGAGATGCGTGTATAACATCAAACTCATTTGCTCGCTCCTTACAAAATTTTATTGCATCGTCTTGTATAAATTCAAACGGGTATTCTGGTTGTGGCTCAATGTCCACTCCCACAACGTCAAACCCAGCAAGAGAATAACCATATCCAGCCCCGCCAGCACAACAAAATAAATCTAATAATTTATATTTGGTCGGCGGCATAACAAGCGTATCAAGCGGACTTATTATTTCTTTACCGCTTTTTACATCTGTTATTTTTTTATCTTTATTCAAAATCATTCTCCTATTTTTGTAAGCCGCTTATACGCAACTCCGTTATGTTTATTTGTTGGCTTCCATCTAAAAAATTCACTATTTAATTTCTTCCAAGCCATGATATAATCCTTTATTTTTCTTACATATAATTTACTAAATATTCCCATTGTCAAGTATTTAATAAGCAAAAAATCCCCAATTAATTCCTATAATTCCTCCACGTTCAATATAAATTTTAATTTCATTTCCTTTTTTAAGTTTTAAATAATTATCCATATTTGTCTGTGCTTTAATAGTGCCTTTATTAGTTGATAAAAATAAAATATATTCATCTGGAGAAGATGATGTTGTTACAACTACTCCACTGCCACCATTAGAAGTATTTCCATATCCTACTCCTGTTTGAATTTGTGCTGGTTGGTAATTTGTTTTAATTACTGTTCCATCACAATAATATTCATTATGACTAAATATATTATCTGATATTAAAATAATTAATCCAACCATAAGAAATATTACAATTCCAATTAATGTTCTAATCATTTTCTTTATATTCCTTTATTTTTCTTACATATAATTTACTAAATATTCTCTCCATTGTCAAGTATTTATTTAATAAATTTCAAATATTTTTTTAATATTTATATAAAAAGAAAACTTATTTAACATGAATCAATTAAATTTATTTCCAGAAAATACAAATACCAATAAAGTAATTAATAATTTTGAATTACAGATTGAGAATTTAGATATTGCAGTTGTTAATTATTTTAATGAAAAATTTCCTATTTATATTAAAGACCAAGAAAATAATAAAAAAAATATTAAAATAATTTATAATGTTGGAGAAACTTGGAAACAAGTAGTTGATTTTCAAAATAAGCAAGTAAGAGGAGAATTTAATTTACAAAAACCAATTGTTACACTCTATTCAACTGGATTAGAACCAATAGAAGAATGGAATAGATTGCCTCAATTAAAAATGTTACTTGATAAACAAATATATATTAATCCTAATACTAATGAAATTGATTATATTCCAAAGACTACAAAAAATAATCCTAAATCCATTCCAGTTTATGAATGGACATTTATTAAACCTCCGACATTTTATAGAAGGTTTTACAAATTAAATATTTGGACAGATTATATATCAGATTTAAATAGCATAAATCAATCTATTATTTTAAATCTTATTTCTGCAAATATGATAATTATAAATAATCAAGATTATGGAACATATGGTTATTTAAAAACAATGCAAGATGATAGTAATTATAATAATAGAAGTGAAGAAACAAGATTAATAAAAAATCATATATTGTTTGAATTTGAGGGTTATTTAGTAAACTCAGATTCTATAATAAAACGAAGAAATTTTTCAAATTTTAAAATAACTGAAACTATAATGAAATAAAATTCAAAAACCATAAATATAAAAAATTTAAAAAAAATTAAAAATAATTTTATATTTATATAAAAATAGAGATAAATTTAAGTAAATAAGAGTTTTATAGGAGAAATTTTAATGCAAACAAGGATTAGTCCGATAGTAAATGTTTTTGAAAAAGACCTTTCTTATATACCACAAGCGGTAGTAGAAGTTCCTTATATGTATGTTAATTTATTTGAAGCTGGAAAAGCATTTGTTCCAAGATTTTTTGATACTTATCAGGATTATGTTGCCGAATTTGGGAATCCTTCTTCTGAATATAAAACTGGATATGCTGTTCAATCTGCTATGAATAATGGTAAAAATGTTGCAATAGTTAGGATATTAGGTCAAAACGGATATATTGCTTCTAATGCTTATGCATTAACTGCTGGCAATACTATTCTCGGAATTATAAGAACTAATATGACTGCAACTGTTGCTACTGGAGGTACAATTAGTTCTTTTACTCTTAATGTAAATTCAGCACAATTTAAAAATTTATCTTTAGTAAAAACAGACAACAATAATTATATTGCTAATATTATATCTTCTACTCCTAATGTTCAATCTACTTCAGCAAATAATTTTACATTACAATCTGCTACTGTAAGCGGAGGAGTTTATATTAGTAATTTATATCAATTTTATATTGATACTTTGTCTGCTGTTCCTGTTGGATTAGTATCTATTCCTTCGGCAAGTTCATTTATGACTAATTATTCTAATAGTAAATCAACTACAATAGTTTCTAATGTATATAATGGACAAACATATGATTTATTTACAATAAATACCGTTGCTGACGGAAATGAATCAGTATATTATAAAATAGCAATTACTAATATTAATACAAATTCTGGAAGATTTAATCTTTTAGTTAGGGATTTTAATGATACCGATAAAAATCCAGTAATATTAGAACAATGGAATGATTTAAGTTTAGACCCAACAAATGAAAGTTTTATAGGAAGTATAATTGGTAATAGTATTTTTACTGTCAATTCTGATGGAAGTATTTCTGAAATGGGAGATTATCCAAATCAATCTAAATATATTTATTTAACAAATATAAATACAGTTTTACCTTCAAGTATTACTGCTACTCCTGGAGGATTTAAAGGATTTGTTGGTACTAATGGTTCTGGAGTATCTGAGCCTGCTGTTCCAATTAAAAGAAATCAATTAGATAATTCTGGAATAGTAAATAAAAAAATATCTTTTGGTATTGATTTTTCTACAAGTAATGTATCTGATTTCTTAAAGAAAAAATCTATCGGATTAACAAATGGTACAACTACTGCTTATAAAGGATTTTTACTTTATGATAATATTGAAGCCACTCCACTATCAGCAAATTATTATGGCACATCAACCGGAAATTATAATTCAGCTGCATATAATTCTTCAACATATATTTCTGCGACAAGTTCTTTTGTTGCATTAGATAATTTTGTTGTTGCAGTTGCAGGAGGATTTGATGGATTTGATGAGGAGGTAACTACTCCCAATAAATTAAAATTTGCTATTCAAAATAATGGAGGTTCCTTAGTATCTACAAATAATGTTCTTAATAGCATTGGTTATTCAGATTTTAAACTTGCAGTAGATGTTATTTCTGATGTTGATTATGTTGATTTCAAATTATTATTTACTCCAAGTATATATCAAACTGAAGCTATTAATTATGCATTAAGCATGGTAGAAAACAGGGGAGATGCTTTTTATGTTCCCGATTTAATTTCTGCTACAGGAGATCAAGATACAATTATTTCTTATGTAGATAATTATGATAGTTCTTATGCAGGAGTTTTTTATCCTGGAATTAAACAAAAAGATACTAATACTGGTGTTTATAATTGGTTAGATACTTCAATTGTTATGAGTGAAGTATTTAGTTATAATGATAATGTGGCTTATCCCTGGTACGCTGCTGCCGGTATTAATAGAGGTTCTCTTGATTCTGCATATATAGCTTATAAAAAATTAACAAAAACAGATAGAGATTTATTATATAGTAATAATATTAACCCTATTGCTACATTTTCTTCTAATGGTCAGCAAACAATTTCTGTATTTGGAAATGCCACACTTCAAAAACAAAGAAGTGCATTATCTGATATTAATATTAGAAGAATGTTAATTGAAGCCAAGAAATTTGTTACATCGGTTACAGTTAAATTATTATTTGAGCCAATAGATGAAACATTATTTGATAAATTTAGAAGATTAACAACCCCCTATTTTGATACTGTAAAATCATTAAAAGGTTTGCAAGAATTTTCGGTAGTAATGAATTCGTCCACCACAACAAATTCAGATATAGATTTAAATAGAGTTAATGGATATATTTTAATAAAACCAACTAAATTTTCTGAAGTTATAAATATTGGCTTTGTTATAACTAAATCTGGTGCGTCGTTTACACAATAAAATGAAAAAAATAAAAATTTGTAAATATTGTGGGTCAACCAATAATTTATTCACATCTAAAAATGGTAGAATATTTAATTTTTGTATTAGCTGTAAAGATTATCATTATGAATTGATAAATAAAAAACGTCAAAAAACAAAAGAAGAAAGATACGGAAATAAAAATTATAATAATTCTGCAAAACGTGAATTAACTAATTTAAAAGTATATGGATATAAAAGTTCCGCACAATCTCCTATGGTTAAAGAAACTGCCAGACAAAATAATATAAAAAATATTGGCATCGATTGGTTTGTACAAACTGATGAATTTAAAACAAAATCCAAAAAAACATTATTAGAAAACTTTGGTAATGAAAAATATACCAATGTAGAAAAAATAAAACAAACAAAAGAAAAAAAATACGGAAATAAAAATTATAATAATAGAGAAAAAGCAAAGGATACTTGTGAAATAAAATATAATGTATCAAATCCAAATAAATTAAAAAGTGTAACTGATAAAACAAAAAAATCTAAAAAAAATATTTATTGGGATACATTTTTAATAAAATTATATAATAAAAGGTTACTCCAACTATTTGATAAAGAATATTATATAAATAATAATGAAAATTTTAAATTTAGATGCTTAAGATGTAATAATGAATTTATTACTGATTATAAAAACCCTCAAAGAATTAATTGCGGATGTATTAAAAAAATAAGCAAACAGGAATTTGAAATAGAAGATTGGTTAAAATCATTAAATCTTAATCTTGATATTAAACGAAATGTGTGGATTACATTTGAAAATAAAATACGGAGAGAAGTTGATATATTAATAAATAATAAAATTGCAATATTTCATCATGGTATTAGGTGGCATTCCACAAAATATAAAAAAAATGAGAAATTTCATCAACAATTATATCAATTATTTACTGAAAAGAGATATATTCCCATCCAAATTTTTGAAAATGAATGGAAATTAAAAACCAATATTGTTAAAAGTATAATATTATCAAAATTAAATATTTATGATAAAATAATAAATTCAAATGATTGTAAAATAAAAGAAATTGATAATGTATCATATCAAAATTTTATTAAAAATAATTCCATAAAAGAATATAAAAATGTTGATATTTCATTAGGAATGCTTTATAATGATGAATTATTATCGGTCATTGGATTAAAAAATAATGAAATTATTAATTATTGTAATAAATTATATACAAATATAGAAGATTCACTAAATAAATTTATTGATTATATGCAAAACAATTATAAATTTGATGAAATTATTGGGTTTTCTGATTTAAGATATGATAATGGTACACAATATTTAAATAATGAATTTAAACTGCAAAATATAATTTTTCCTCTTTATTATTATTTTAAGAGAAATTATAAAGAAAGATATATGCCTAAAAAAGATATTTATAATGATAATGAAAATAATTATTTTAAAATTTATGATGCAGGTAGATATAAATTTACTAAAAGTTTTATATTTATATAAAAAAGATAGAATATTACAATTTGGAGATAAATAAATGTCAGAAGTTTTAAATTTAAATAAAATTGCATTTAGAAAAGCAGAATATAAAAGACAGAATCTTTGGATTCTTTCAATGGATGGTATTGAAGCGTGGCAAGCTACAAGTGCTAACAAACCTCAAATGACAACTGGAGATTCTATGCAGGTTAATTTTCTATCTACTTATTCAATGTATTCTGGAACAAGAGGTAAATGGGAACCAATAGATATCACTTTAAATGATGCAATTGACCCTTCTGCAAGTAAAGCGTTATATAATTTAGTACAAGCACAATGGGATTTTCAAACTGGTAGAGTTGGATCAAAAGCTCAATATGCAAAAGAAATTCAATTAAAATTATTAGCTCCTGGAAATGGAATGGGAAGTCCTGATGGAGGAAATACATTTGATGGAACTATTGATAGTACAGCAGTTATTGAAACTTGGACATTAAATAATGTATTTTTTACTAATATTAATTTCAATGCAACTAATTTAAATTATGATGATACTGCAAGACAAACAGTTTCGTTTACCTTAAATTATGATAATGCGACAGTTGCCTAATATTAATTAGGAGATAATATTGCCTGGAGTAAACCAACTAATTGATAATGCTGTAAAAACTGCAACAAGTATTTTACCTACATCATCTTATGACCCTCTTTTATCAATTAATAAAATTGTTGAATATAAACGTCAAAATTTATTTTTATTAGAAATAGATGGCATTGATGTTATGTCTGTTTTTTCTACAGAAAGACCTAAACTAAATTTAGGTGAACCAATTATATATCGTTATCCGAATTCATATGAGAAATTTCAAAAAGGAGTAGGAGAATGGCAACCATTAAATGTTGTTCTTAATGATATTATTGCTCCTAATATTGCTGAAAAAATATTTTTAATGGCAAAAAAACAATGGGATTATTTATCTGCTTATTCAGCTTACCCATCAGATTATAAAATGGACGAAATTAGATTAAAATTAGTTGATCCCAATGGTTTAGTCGTTGAAAGCTGGTATCTTCATAATGTATTTTTTTCTGGAGATATTGATTGGAATGCTAATCCTCTAAATTATGATAATACTGACCGCTTAAAAATTTCTTTCCAATTAACTTTTAATGATGCTGAGTATATTAGCGGCGGATATTAAATAATTTCTTTATTATTCTCCATGTTTCATTTTTATTAAATAATATTAAATTATTATAAAAATTTTATTAAAATATATTTATTTTAATTGGATTAAACATCAAACCCAATATTGGCTGATTATTTCTAATATCGCCAATTACATTTTTTCTCATTATATTTGCAGCACCATTAATATCTGCATTAATTAATTTTCCATATTGAGATTTAAATAAACCTCGTTTTATTCGTTTACCAAGATAATTATCTTTTTTAATCATTTCCTCATTATCTAAGAACGAGCATTTACTGGTATAACTTTCCTCAATATATTGAAACTGAATATTATTTTCAATGCATTTATTTTCAAGTTTAATTTTAAATTGTAAATATGGAATTGAATTAAATTTTTGATTATTAATTTTTCCAATATTGATATTTTGTTTCCAGTTTTCATTGTATCCAAGTATAATATTTCCAATATTATTCTGAATGCAATATTTTATAATTTTATTAACTATTTGATTAAAATAATTATCTATATAATTTTCTCTATTATTAGTAAATCTTTGTAATCTATTACTCCAATCTTTTTTATTAATTTTTTTAAGAATTGATTTATATTCAGCTATTTGTTTATTATAATATCTATTATAAGATTTTAATGGTTTACCATTCATAAGTAATGAATGTCCGGTTTGTCCGTTAAAACAACTTGCTAAATTATTAATTCCTAAATCAATTGATAAATAATTGTTTTTGTTTAATTCATAATTTATCTCCTTTCTATTTTCTTCGTATTGAATGTACATTTTGAAATATTGTCCATTATTTAATGGTTTAAATAATATTTGTTTAATTTTACCATTTATTTTACAATTAAAATCAATAAATAATTTGGTTGAATTTAATTTTTTATATTCTTTACTTCTTACAAAATAAATTGATTTATTTTTCATTGATATAAATTGATTGGTAAAAATAATATTAAACATTCCACCTTTATTTTTATATTTTGGAATACTAATTTTATCATTATATTGCCCTAAATTCTTTTTTCTAAGTAATGCAAAAAATGATCTAAAATTTTTATCAAGTAATCTCAATATTTGTTGAGCAGATTGAACTGGCAACAATCTATAATTTTCATTTAACTTTACTTCTTTTTCCAATTTATTATAACCTAAATATTTCCCGGTTTCAAAATAATACTGTCTAACAATATATAATCCATAATTATATAAATTATTTGAATAATGTGCATAATCTCTCAATATTTTATATTGATTTTTATTTAGATGTAATGTTTGTTTTAATGTTTTCATTTTTATATAAAAAAATATATATTATCTTTTTATATAAATATAAAAAAATATTTAATTTTTTTGAAAAAAGTGTTTATTTTTCAACAATTTTAATATTAATTTTATCATCATTTAATATATTTTAATAAAAATGCTGTTCATATAATTTATTTTTCATATCTTCTAATAATGTACTTATTATGCCTAAAGTCATTCCGATCATAAACCAACTGCCAATGAATACGATTATTCTATGATATAATTGCCATTCTTCATCATTATACCCTCCATATGACATTCCTAAACTAATAAATGCGCCGACTAACCATGATATTATCAATAAATTTATCATTATTTTCTTTCTTTTTTATTTACTTATAAGATAACAAACATTATCCATTTTGTCAAGTTCTATTTTTCAAAATTGTTATATTTATATAAAAAGATTAAATAATGGAGCATATATGTCTGAAATTAATACAAGAGAACTTATAAAATTACCAAGTAAGGGATTACTTTATCCAGAAAATCATCCTTTTCATAATAAAGAAGAAATAGAAATTAAATTATTAACTGCTTCTTCTGAAGATTTATTAACAAGTAAATCATTAATCAAATCTGGCAATCTTCTAAATATTCTAACTAAAGAAGTTTTAATTGATAAAACTGTTGATATAAATAGTCTATTAGTTGGTGATAGAGATGCAATTATAATTTATACAAGATTATTTTCGTTTGGAACTGATTACAAAGCTGTTGCTAATTGTAAATATTGTGGGACAAATGGTGAATATACTTTTGATTTATCCAATGTTCCTATTAAATATTTAGAGCATAATCCTATAAAAGAAGGTGAAAATTTATTTGCATTTACTAATTCTGCTAATACAGTTCGTATTCAATTTAGATTAATGACAGTTCAAATTTCAGATGATATTAAAAAAGATTTAGAAGGAAAAGAAAAATTTAATAAAAAACATGGTAATTTTAATTCTATTGAAAATAATGTAACTACTTTATATAGACATATTATTAAATCAATTAATGAAAACGAAGACCCAAAATATATTAATGAATATATTAATAATATGCCAATGAAAGAAAGTATTGAATTTAAAAAATATATAAAAGAAATTAATCCTACTATTGAATTTAAATCAGATTTTTATTGTATGAATTGCGGAGAACAGAATTTGGAGGTGGCACTTGATTTTAATGCCAACTTTTTTTGGACTGATTTTTAATAAAGACATAGAAGATAGTATTTTATTAGAATATAAAGATAACTTATATAAAGAAGTTGATTTATGTATTATTTATGGAAGAATGAGTTATACGGATGCTTATAATCTTCCTACAATAAGAAGAAAAATATTTATAAATAATTTTAATTATTTTAAATCTTTAGAAAATCAAAAGATTGAAGAAGAAACTAAAAAAAATAGAAATTTAAATAAAAGTAATTTAAAATTTAGTTAAATTTCTTAACAAAATCTTCATAACTTATAATATCAATTCCAAGTTTCTTTGCTTTTGCCATTTTACTTGATTTTGAATTATAATCATCTGTAATAAGATAATCAGTTCCTTTTACTAAAGAAGTATGATTGAAATTTCTTTCTTTTGCAAAACTAAAAAATTCTTCTTTAATTGCAAAGTATGGTTTTGGTGAACCAGTACATTCAAATGTTTTAGTTTCACTATTAGTTTGTTCCTTCTCTGGTTTCATAACTTTTACTCCATTTTTATTTAAATTATTAATATTTGCTTCTAATATTTTTCTATATTCATTTCCAGGTTTAAACATTTCAAAAAATTCTTTTTGAAAATTAAAATCTGTATATTCTAATCCGCTAACCATTTTAGCAATTTCTACTGATGCTCTTTTGCCAATTCCGTTTATTGCCATTAAGACTATTATTTCTCTTAATTCAATAGATTTCTTTTTATCCCGTTGCTCTAATAATCTATCTACATTTTTTCCATCCGGCAGTCCACATTTTTCAATTAAAAACTCTCTATTAAATTTTTTCTTATCGAATATATCAATTACATTATGCAAACCTGCATCATATATTCTTTTAATTATTTTTTCACCAAAAAAATCAAGTTTTAATTGCTCAAACCCATATAAAAATTTATAAAAATTAGTTCCATCACAATATTCATTTGGACAAATTAAATGTATTCCATCTACTATTTTTAATTCCGCATTACAATGTGGGCAAAATTCTGGAATATAATTATCTATTGATTCTTTACTTTCTTCTATTATTCCACTAATTTGCGGAATAATGTCACCAGCTTTTACAAGAGTTATTTTCGCACCAGGAGTTGTTTTATTATCTACTATGTATCTATAATTGTTTAATGATACTCTGCTTACCGTAGAACCATCTAAATCTACTCCTTCTAAAATTCCTACTGGAGCAAATTCACCGGTCTTTCCAATACACCATTCAATATCTTTTATATAAGTTGATGTTTCAACTGGTGCAAATTTAATTGCAAGTGCCCATTCAGGATCATGATTATTTTCTCCTAATTTTTTTCTTAGATCAGAATCAACTACTTTTGCTACAAATCCATCTAGTTGGTATTCTGATTCTTTATTTCGATAATCGAGCATTTTATTAAAGACAGTATAGAAATCTTTTTCAAAAACCTTATTTATATTTATTGAATATAAATCCGTATGGATGTCAAGTAATTTATTTAATGTAGAATTAATATCTGTTAGATAATTTATTTTATCATTATCATGTAATCTAATCTCAACTGGCATAAATATTAAATCTTCAATTATATTTTCATCTATTGTTTTTGAATTAAGAACTCCGGCAACAAAATTTCTTGGATTTTTAAATTGAGAATATTTTTCCAAAAATATTTTTTTCTTTATTAAAACTTCTCCTCTAATTTCAATAGTATCTACCATATATATATCATATAATTCTCTTGGAACAAGATATCTAAATTTATCAGTGATATCAATTCCTTCTATTCCATCTCCTCTTGATAAGACTTTCCACAATTTTCCTTCTTTATAAATAACATTAGCACTATTTCCATCATATTTTGGAGTAAATTCAATATTTTCAGTCCCAACTTTTTTTAACCATCTTTGAAATTCTTCATAAGGAAGATTTATATTATCTTGAGTTTTTATCTTTTTTAATGATAGCATTTTAGAAGGATGTTTAAATTTTCTACCTTCATTTTGTTTTGTTCCAACTTTATTAACTACAGAACTATTATTATCAATTAAAAATTGTTCTAATTCATCATATTCAGCATCTGGCATAATGGTATTTCCATTATAATAACTATCTGATGCTTTAAGATATAATTGCTCTTTTTCTTTTAAATTATTTTTCATTTTTATTAAATAATATATTATAAAATTTTAATAATTACTTATTTTCAATATTTTCTCTATATTTATTAAATTGTTCAATATTATCAAAAAAAGTTGCTTCATCTATCATTATTTGCACTATTTGTTCATCAGAATAATTATCTGATTCCCACTCATCACATCCGCTACAAGAGCCATAATAATATTTGTAACTATAAACTCTTCCATCTTCAAGTAATACACTAATATCAACATATCCTTGATAATCACTTTCATAATCCTTATGAAGTAATTCTTTTGAACCAAGTTTATTTAATACGGTTTGTAAATTATCAGAATATCTTGCGTTATTAACTTCATTTTGTATATTTATCATTTTACAATTCCTTTTTATTTTAAGTAGATAATTTAATATTGCCATTAATAATTTCTATAATTACGGCTATTTGGTCTTTTATTTCTCTATTTTTTATTTTTTTCTTAAATTCTTTTTTTGTTATATTATAATAATATTTTCTTGATTCTCCCATAATATCTGTTCTATTTTTATCTGTAGGAGGAATCGATACAATAGTATCTCTTACAATTATTTGATTATCATAAATATAATTATCCTTTATTGTTAATGTCCATTTATTATTCATTTTTAATAATTTCTTATTTTAATTACTTAAAAGATACTAATTAGTTATCAACTTGTCAAGTATTTTTATTTATTTTTTCAATATTTATATAAAAAGAGAACAATTTTGGCAGATTTAAATAGTTTAAGTGATAAAATTAAAGAATTTGAAAGTATATTAGATAGAACTATATCTGATGCTACTACAAATATGTACAAATCTGGACTTACTAAAAAAAGTGTAGCCAATCTTAAAAAATTAAAAGAAGATATGGCTTCTAACTTTAAATCATTTCAAGAACTCGTTCAATATATTAATAAAAATCTTTTAGATAATGACAGAATGATGAAAAAAGCTAATTCTGAATTATCTGCCATATTGAGTAAATTTAAAGAACACGGTAGAGTATCTAAAAAAGAATTAGCAGATATATTCGGATTTTACAAAAATGAAGTATTTTCTAATGAACTATTAAATAAAATAAATTCAGTTAATCAAGAATTAAAAACTAAAAAACAAAATTTATATAATTCTGCTAAAAAAATAAATTCAGAAATATCTAAACAAGATTTAAATTTACTATTTCCATTTGAAGCATTTGGAAAAAAATCTGATGATATAATAAAGATATTGAGTAAAACGAAAAAATTAAATGAATTTAAATCTCAAATATCTGATATGACAAAAGATTCTATGGGATTTTTAAAATATTATTCTCAAATGCAAAATTATCTATTTAAACAATTAGGTGATTATGCAATGATAAAACCTAGATGGGGAGCAAAAATTAGTTTAGGAGATTTTTTTTCTGATATTTTTAAAAATATTGGCAATCCAGAAGAATTAACAAAATTATTACATTATAAAACAGGTAAATTTCAATTTTCTAAAAATATATCTGAATTTTTATTAAATATGTTATCAAAAGCTGATTTAAAAACCGTTGGGTCAACTCAAGCATTTGCAAATAATTTTATTCAATCAACATTAAAATTACTTGGATTTGATGCTAAAAATATAAAAGAAATTTCTAAAACATTATCTTCAAGTTTGGATATTCCTAATATAACTTCTAAAAATGCTTATACAAATAAATCATTATCTATGTCAGATTTAGTTTTATTTACAGCAGCATTTGATTTATTAAGAGGTCAGTTTCCAATGTTTACAAAAATTGCAGAAGGATTTTGGGTAGCATTAGAAACTACTTATAGAATAATGGATAAACTTACAAAAGGAGCTTTAACTTCTTTAAATACGAAATTAGAAAGTTTTATTGCAAAAAATCCAATGTTAGAAAAAACATTATTATTAATGGTTGCATCTGTTGCTGGAATTGGTGTTGCTTTAGGAATAGTAGTATCTGCTGTAAAATATTTCTTAAAAGGAATGGAAAGATTTCAACAAAGATATATAGGTGCTGCACAAGAAAATAATTTAAATTTACTTCCATTTAGTTCGGGAGCTGGTGCTATAATTTCTCCAACTATATCTGAAAGATTTGCAATGGGAGGCGGAGAAGAAAAATTAATTCAAGCAAATGCTGCATTTTTATCAAGAATGGGTGGAAATAGAGTATTAGGAGCACAAACTCCATATGAACAACGAAGTTTAGCATTTATAGCAAACTTTACAAATCTTGGAATGGGAGCTATTGCTTCTTTAAAAGATATTATGATTAATGTTCAAGGACTTAATAAAAATATATTTGATAAAACAATATTAAATGAATTTAATAAAAGTGGAATATTATTTAATAGAGTAATAAAAGATATGACAGAAAATTTAGATACTTTTATTCTTTATGGAAAAACTTCATTTGAAAATTTAAGTTTATTAGCTAATAAATTAAATATATCTGTAAGAGGTGCAAGTGGACTTATTGAAAAATTTTCTAATGTTTCATCGGCAATTCAAACAAGTTATAAATTAAGTTTAGTTACTGGAAAATTTATTAATCCATTAGAACAATTCACGCAGTATGCATACGGAAGTCCTGATCAAATTTTGAAAAATGTATTAAATATGTTTGGCGGGAATTTTGAGAATATGAATAGATTACAACAAAAATATTTAAGTGAAGCAACTGGATTATCTATTCAAGAATTAGCTACTGCATCTTCAAGATTACAAAAAGTTCAAGAAATAGGTGAAAAAGCATATACACAACAATATAAAACGTTAGATGATATAATGAATTCATTTGGATTTCAAAGATTGTTGGGCGGAATATCTAAAATATTAGATATGCTTGAACAGAAAGTTATGAATCAATATTTCGTATCTGCTTTAGATTGGATAACTAAAAATGGTGCAGAAATACCTCAAATGCTTGAAGGATTTGCTACTACTATAAAAGAGGTAATTATTCCAGTTTTAGTAAAAGGAGTAATTGCTCTTGCAGATGGACTTATCTTCGTTGCTAACCACTTGGGAACAATGATAGGAGCTTATTTAGGTGCTGCCATAGGAAGTCTATTTCCCGGTGCTGGAACAGCTATAGGATTACTTGGGGGCGGATTACTAGGAACAATATTTAATAAACAAGTAATAACAGATACAGAACTTAATAAATTAAATGCTCTTGGCAATACTGTCGCAAATGTGCATGATGCTTTTATTACATCCAAAGGAACAGTTGTAAAAACTGATCCATCAGATATGGCAATATTTGCCAAATCAAACGAAGGATTATTGCAAAATACCATAGCAACTATTAAAGCTAATGGTGGAATGTCTAATACTATGATAAATCAAATAGGTAATTCTGGAAAAGATGTTAAAATAATCAATGTAAAATCAGATGTAAAACTTAATGGAATAAAAGTTGGTGATGCATTAACTCAATTAAGTATGGAAATAGGATAAATAAAATGCCAATAAACTCATTAAATAATCTAACTAATAAAACATCAGGATCAATTTCAAAATTATTTGGAACTAATAAAATATTAAATCAAACTATCGGAGGTGCTTTGCAATCAGGAATAGCATTAGTAGAACAATTTAATCAAATTGAATTAAATGCTTCTACATTAGTGTATAAAGCACAACAAATAATGTTATGGGGATTGTCAAATAAAAATTACGATAATTTAGCAGTAGAGCAGGCTTTCCTTCCAGGTAATTATGGAAAAATAAATGCAGTAACTAATCCTACTCCAAAAAGAAATTATATAAGTGAAAATAAAATTCAATTAAACTTAGATAGAAATGCTTTATATGCAGGAAATTCTGGAAAAATATCAGACTTAGATAAAGAAATAAATAATGATTTTAATGGAACAACTCCAAATAAAATGTTTGTATATATTAAATTTAAAGATTCTTATGATATGTGGTGGTTATTAAAATTAAGAGCTACTATTGCAGATAATCCAATATCGGATAATTTTAATAATAATTGGAATCCATTCAGTGCATTCGGAAGAACACAGAAAAATTATGTTTATTCAGAAACAGAAAGAAAAATGAGTTTAAATTTGCATGAATATGCATATTCAAAAAATGAACTAGATTTTTTCTATCAAAAACTTGATACTTTAGCAAAACTTAATTTTGGGCATTCTGAAACTGCAAATGCAACTGAATTTTCTTTAAAATCTGGGGTTGTGATTTATATTTCTATTGGAAATTTATATAAAGATTTGCCTGCAATAATAAATTCTATGAAATTTGATTTTGATTCCAATGCTTGGGATATGAATGTATTTAAACCAACAAGAGTTAATATTAATATTGATATGACAATAGTTCATTATACTAATATTAATTTTGATTCTCAAATATATAATTATACATTACCCAATAATGGTGCAAGACCAGATAATGATTTATATGTATCTAATGAATTAAATAAAAATGTTCAAAGTAATGGAATATTAAATCCTAACTTAAATCAAAATTTAGGACAATAATTATTTTAATTTACTTGTATATTTTATAATTTCATTAATTTTATTTAATAATGATTCGTCCAATGAACTAATTATTTTTTTATTTAATAATATTTTTAAATATATAGGAAAAATATTTAATGATATTTTAATAAGATAAATTCTGATTTTTAATAAAAAATCTATTTTTGGGATTCTTAAATATTTTTTTTTTAATTAAATACTTAACTATTTTTTTATCAGAACTATTATTTTTAATTAACAATGAATCTGCGGCTTTATTTATATAATCTATTACTTCGTCTTCAGTTTTTCCAATAACATCTCTATTATCTGATAAATTTACTAATTTTTTAGATTTAATCATCTTTATCCTTTCTAATTTTTGAAATTAATTTCATTAATAATTTTTTGTGCTGAGTATATAAAATATCGTAGTAAAATCTATCAATATATTTTTTAATAATTTCTATTGTTAGATGTGGATTATAAGAAAATTTAATCCAATTTATTTTATCTTTATATTTTTCAATAAAATCGGAAGATAATTTTTGATTTATGCAAATATTATCAAAATTTAATATATCTAAATGCTTTTCTATAAATTCTTCTGATAACACTTGATATAATGTAACATAATTTAAATCTAATTTATTTTTATAAATCCTTATTTTTATTTACTTAAAAGATACTAATTATTTATCAATTTGTCAAGTATTTTTATTAAAAATTTCAATATTTATATAAAAAAGAGACTTTAAATGAGATATTCATCATTACCAATAATTCAAACAAAATCTGGAACTCCTTATATTTCTACATTTGATATAAATATCAATATAGATGATTTTGATTATAGAATTATAAAATATAATAATGAAAGATTGGATGCTTTAGCTGATAAATTTTGGGGTGATGGAAGTTTATATTTTATTCTTTGTCTTTTTAATAATATATCAAATCCTTTAAATTTTGATTTAGATTATCTTGCAGTTCCTACAGATTTAAATGCAGTTTTAAATTACATTCAAGTAAATAGTAAATAATATGCCAGCACCACAATTAATAGCTTTACAAAATATATCTAAAGATTTACAAGTAAATTATGCATCAATGACTGGTATTATTAGAGCATCTAATTCAGCATCGACACTAATACCTTATCTTAAAATTTATAATCCAGAAACAAATGAATTGATGTATACCAATTCATCTTTCTTTTCTAATCCAAACTTTAATTATAAAGATATTATTATTGATTTAATAAGTGCAGATATTACCGTAGGTCGCCAGGGTTTCCCAAGTTTAATAGAAGGGAATCTAAATTTTAGAATATTAAATCAAAGTAAAATGGTTAATCCAGATGGTACTTTGAAAAATTCTGATTTATTTGCATTACTTTCTAATATAAATGTAAATTTTGGTTGGGCTAATTTAAGAAATAAATTTAATGAAACGTGCATAATAGAAGATTTTAAAATAAATTATGCTGGTTATAATATAATGGATTTAGAATTGTCATTTGGTTCTCCACTTACTTATTTAAATAAAATAAATGAAAGTGCATTATGGACTAATCTTAAAGATACTTCTAAATTAAAAACAGATGGATTAAATACAAATCCAAACAATAATGGAAAAATAGATTTATTAAATGATGATACTATAAATTCAACATTTACTTCATTAAATGACCCAACAAATCCTTATGTATCTTTATTGTCAGTATATGATAATTTTATATTTCCAACTAATATAGGATTTGATAGCCCTCCCGTATTAAATGGTAATTTATTATATCCTATTAAATATAATGAGTTGTATAAAGAAAAATATCATTATTTTTCGCAATATGAAAATATAAATAATATATATAATTATATTCCAAATGTTTTAAATAATAATATAGTATCTTACGATGGAAATGGAATTTATATTAATATTTGGTATGCTAATGAAACTGATTTTACAAAAACAATGCCATTAAAAAAAAGAAATAATTTAACAGAATTAACTTATAATGCGATAGTTCCTAAAATATTTTATTTATATAAATGGGACAAATATATTAATAAAAATATAAATTCATCTACATCTCCCGATATCATAACAAAATCCATTATAGAAGATATAGAACAAAATATATCTTTCAATTATAATGATATTTCTCATATATCAGCATCAGCAATAAATTATATATATTATAACACATTTTATTTTAATTCAAATAGCCCAATTATATCAGGAAATTATTCTCAATATATAGTTAATATTATAAATATAAAATATTTAACTAAAAATAATGGATTAACATTCGATTTAACTTTAACATATAGTAATAATAACACAATTGAATATAAAAATATAAAATGGGAAGATATAATAAATTCAAATAAATATATTCCAGATGGATATTCAGAAGAAAATTCACAAGTTAATCAAATTAAAAATGATATAATAAAATCATCTAAAACTGTAAATATTAAAAATTATTCTACAAATATTCATCAAATTCAAACATATGATAAAAATAATAATACAATAGAAAGAAATTTTTTAATAAATTTAGTAAAAGATCATATATCATTTATAATTGATTTAAAAAAATTAATTGATAAATATATTGATAAAATAAATAATAAAACTAAATTTTATAGCACTGAACTTAAAAATCATATTATTTACGATATATATTATAAATATAGCCAGCACAATATTCAAAATATAGCTGATTTAGGAATAAATGCATCTTCAATAATAGTAAATGATGTAAAAGCAAATATTTCTTCAAATACATCATTATCATATATTGATTATGCAATATTAACTGAATTAAACAATATAAATCAAATTCCAAATACTATTAAATTATATTTTAACAATGAAATATCTAACATAAACAATGATAAAAATTGGAAAAAATATATAAATAATGATATAACAAAATATAATAATAAATCAATAATTGACAATTTTAATACAATTCAGCAATGTATGAATTTATTAGTTAATATTATACAATTAAACGATAAAAACGCTGCAAATACTATAAATTATAATAATCTAATTAATTTTAATTGGAGGGATATATATGTTATTATTACAACAACTGATAGTGTAGATTCAAATAATTTAAGTGAACAAACTAAATTAGATCAAAAACGTGCGGAAATACAGCAAGAAAATATTCAAGATAATACTGCACAATCTATTATTACAGATTATCAAAATTCTAACAATACCACAACATTACAATATATTGCAGATTATTTAAATGAGGCATTTAGAAAGAAACATACTGATGATTTCTTAGTTGAAATAGATTTCTTTGCACAAGATACTCCATCTTTTCCAAATTTATCTACTAAAAAATCATTTGTTATAAAATGGGATTCAAAATTAAATCAATATGAAGATACTTCCGAAAAAACTAATAATACTATTGAATTATTAAAAAATGGAGTTCATAGAATAGAAAATCTAAAAATTCCTACTCATAATTATAATAAAATATTAGAAGAATCTAAATCAGTATTTGATATATTAAATGGAATATTTAAATATTTTAATAAATTTAATATTAACTTAATGTATTCTGTTTATAGACAAAATGATACTAAAAAAACAATATTAGAAATATTTAATATAGATTTAATATCAGAAGCAGTACAAGATTGGAATGGCGATTTAACATTTAATTCTATAAGCAATAAACTTGGAAATGGATTTATTGTATTTGATTATAATTCACTAAATTCAATAATATTAGATTTATCGGTAAATGCAAGAACTCAAGATTCATTATTTACTGTTTTTATGCCTATACTTGATAAAAATGCTTTAGCCGGATTATTTAAAAATCTAAGAAATGATAATAAAAAAATATCAAATAAAGCTATTAGTAATGTAGAAACTATATTTAATTCAGTATTCAAAGATGTTAATGATAACAATATTAAAAATGTTAAAACATTTGATGGTCAAATAAGATTATTACAACAATATGCAGTAGATGATAAACTATCTAAATTATTAAATAATAAATTTGGAAATGATTCTAATTTGCAGAATGCTTTAATAAATTTATATGTTAGTAATGGAAGTTATCCTGCTCATTTATTATTTTCAGCATATCAAATTACATTAAAAATATTGGGAATAAATAATTTTGCATCATTTCAAGTTTTTGGGTTAAGAAATTCAGGAATAATGGACGGCATCTACATAATAAATACTGTAAAACATTTTATAGATAAAACTAAATTTGAAACTACTATTGAAGCCACATTATTAAATCCAAAAATAGGAAGTTATAAAGATTTAATTAAATAAAATTTTATAATAAATAATTTACTAATTTTTTATATTTGTCTTCTAATCCATTCGTATTTTTAGCTATAATATTTGTATTAATTGAACCTTTTAATTTAGTTAGATAATTATTGTATAAAGGCAACCCATTATTATAACCAGTATATACTTCATTATAATATTGATTATAATTATAACTTGCAATATCATTATATCCTAAAAATCTTTGAACATTGGAAAAAGAATTAAAAATATTTTTATCTTGTAATGAATTATCTATTAAATTATTTAAAATATTATTTGTATTAAGAAATCCAATATATGCTATTATTTGTGTATCTAAATTATTTATTCCTTTTTTAGAATCTAATGAATCATCAAATTTAATTGTCGTAAAAGTATTAATTAATTTATTATTTATATTGATAAAATTAAATCCATTATTTATAAAATTTTGCAAATCTACATCATTCCATCTATTTCTATTAATTTGAAATAATCCTTGAGATTTTCCTGTATCCCCTATTGCATATGGATTTATATTACTTTCTCTATAAGCAATCGCATATAAATTTATAGATAATTTATTATATTTATAAATTATAATATTTCCGATTAAACTATTAAATAGAGTATCAAAAGTTAATGTAATTTTTGTATAATTAATTTTATTAAAAGAATTTGTTATTGATGTATCAGAAGTATCTAATGAGCTATTTGATTGATTTATTGAATTATCATCTAATATAGTTTTTAATGCATCCTTTTTAATTATTTTAAAATATCCTATTGAATATGTTTTATTTTTAGCTTTATTATAGTAAATTCTTACAGAATCTCCTGCACTTGGGGTATTAGTATCGTCAGCATCTTTAACACAAATTTCATAATAATTTCCAGTTTGATAAAAATGACTGTTCTTATCATATATTTTTGATAGATTTATAGATTCTCCTGAAGGAGTTACTATTGGATGTTTACCGGATATGTATATAGGAAATAAAGATGTATTGTTTTTCAAATAATCATTTTCATAACCAGAATCTATTAAAAACTGTTTATTTATAATATATCCATCATAGATAATAAAATCATCTAATTTTTCAGTAGCATTTTCTTTTATTATGTTGAATATATTTTTATTTATTGACACAATTATTTTCCATATGTTTTTCTGATTCTATTATTAATTCGTTTTAATTTTTTAATTTTCATTTTTCTAATTTTTTTTAATTTCTTTATAAAATCTTGTTTTGATATTTCCTTCGCACCAATTTCCCCCATTAAATTCGCAGACATTACAATTCCATCCGATTGTGCGCTGAAGATATTTCTCATACATCTCTGGATTATAAATAGTATTCAGAGATTCAGTTAATATTTTATAAACTTTTTTCATTTCTGTTTCATCAGACTTAACTTCATGAATAGTTATTAAGTTACCTGCATTTTCATTATTTTCATCTCTATTCAACACAATATAAACAGTTTTTATTTTATCATAAGAAATTTTATTTTTTTGACAATAAAAATATTTATACAATTTAAGTTGAAGTCCAAAATGTTCATCATCAAATTTATAATGATTCCATTCATTACTTGCAGTTTTATTGTCTGCTATATAAATAAATCCATTATATTCATATATTAAATCTATAAATCCTTTAAAATAATAATTAGAAAATATTGGTTCAAATAATTCGTATTCTGTCCCTATTACTTTTATTCCATACCAATTATATCTATTGAAAAATTCATTTAATATTTTTAGACCTTGCGACCTATATTTTATTAAATCTGCTCCATATTTTTTGATATTTTCTTTTTTTAATAAAGATTCATTAAAATGTTTATATGATTGGTATTTATCTCTTTCTTTTTTTAAATATTTTTCAATTGTTTCATGAATTATTTTTCCGAATTCTAAATGAATAGTATCAGATTTTGTTTTTAATTTTTTTGTATACCCAAGATAATGTTTATAATTACAATTTAGAAAATCTGCAAGCTCGCTGTACGAAATATGTATTTTATCCGGCAATAGTTTTCTCTATTTCTTCTAAACTCAATAACTCGCTAATTTTATCTTCATCAAAATCATTTGTTAAATTTACTACCAATTTATAAATATATAAATTTTTCGATGTGCCTAAAAAATATAATTTAATAGTATTTAATGTTTTTTCGTTTATAGATAATATTTTATTTTTTAATTTATCAATATCATTTTTTTCACATTCAAAACTGATATAATTTTTATCGGCTTTTATTATTGAATATTTATATATGTTTATTAGTATGTTTTTTATTTTGTCCATTTTAATCTTTAATTTATATAAGTTTTATTATCATAATTTTGTAACAATCCAACCATATAATATTCTTCCATTAATTTATCAGCATTAATTTTATATGCCGGATAATCTTTAAACATTCTTTTTTCTTCTTTTGAAAAATGGGTTAATATACTTCTAATTGATTGTTTTCCACTACTGTACATTATATTAACTAATTTAACAATTTCTAAACTTTCATCAGATATTTCTTCATCATTTAATAATGATAAATAAATATTTAATAATACATTGCATAAATAAATATCTAAAAATATATCTAATTCTTTAATTTCTTGTTTATCATTTTCAAGAGTATAATTTTTATATTTTATAAAATTATAAAATTGCTCTAACATTGATTTATATGTATTTTCCAAATCATTTTTTATTTTTAATATTCTTGTGAAAAGAATTTTTTCTTGTTCTGATTGGTCTGTTGTTTCAAGTGTAGGTAAATTATTTCTAATTTCTTCGTCCATATTATCTTTCTAATTTAGTTAATTTTGATGTTAATTTATAAATATTGAATACATTAGATATTTCATATTTAGGAATTTGTATAAATCTATCTAAAAATCTTGTATAATCTTCTTCTATGTTTATAAGACTATTTTCAGTAAATTGATACATATATGCATTATTTATTATTGAATATTCGTAATATGATATCCTATAAAAATTTTTATTTATTTTATGTTGATATATCATAATAATAAAAATAGCGGATTGTAAGAAAGAAAATTTGAAATGTAATTATTCGTGAACTACTTGTAAAGAAACACATCCATTTACACTTCTTCAATCAAACCATCCGCTTCGGAAACTGCTTTTATAAAATAATTTTTAAGTTTTAAGTTTACTAAAATATTATCATTTTCCTTTTCTGAAAACTTTATAAAAAAAGGAACTATCTCATTTTCATTTAATACATCTTTAAAATATATTTTAAATAATTTTAAATCATCTTTAATACCCAAATTCCATTTTCTTTTTTCTAATTTTGATTCTGAATTAGGTAGAAAGTTTATTATAGTATTATTTCCTATTTTGATACACAATAATCCATTTACTATATAATTTCCAGATTCTTCAATTTTTGTTCTATATTTTGATAATGAAAAACTTGCATTTAAATAAGATTTTAAAAGAACAAAGTTTTCTATATATGCTAATTTATCATCTTTCTCGAAATTCATTCAAACTCTTTTTATATAAATATAATAATGGGTGAAATTATTTTCATAAACTTCTTGGGATTCCCGATTCTCCACCCAATAATAGTTTTTAATTTGCTTCGCAATAACTATTAATAATTTATTTATCGTTCTACATGAAGTTTATAATTATTTAATATTTTTACCATTATTTAATATATTTTAATGAAAATGCTAATTATATTTTTCTCAATTTATTCTAAATTTAATTTAATTTTAAGACAAATATTATCCAACAATTTTCCATATTTTTTATATAATGGAATATTTACATATTTATATTTTTCAATAAAATCATATAAATCACTAACTAATTTTACATCATTTTCACAATAATTAATTATTTTATCAAATTCTTTATTTTTATATAAAATATGAACATCTTTTCCGCTACCATTTTTTTCTTCATTTATAGTTAATCTTGTAACTGAATCTAAATTTGTTGAATAATTTTCTCCGGTAGCTTCGTCAATCATTAACATTAAATCAATAGAATTAGAATCTAAATATTCTTTAATTTGTTTAACTGTTTTTTTATTTTCATTATTTACTCCATTTCTATAATCTAATATTGCTTTGGCAATAGCATACTGACCTACTTTATTTTTAACACACCATTCTAACCATCCGGTATCTACATCTTTCCAAAGAGTATCTCCCTTTGTACCTCCGATTTGAATTTCTAAGAAATCTGCCGCATCTAAGATTCCGAGTTGGTGGGATAGTACATTATTATCAAATCCTATATTGTTAAAACCTGCTAAAGTATATCCATCTTTAATTCGTTCAGTTAATTTTATAAAAAATTCTCTAATATTTAATGAATGGTCTTTTATATATTCTCCATTAGAATTTTTATATCCTAAACATCCGCAAGCAAATCCCATTGATTCAAAATTTTTAAATCCTATAATTGATATATCATTTGCAGTTTCAATATCATAAAAACATAATTTTTTCATTTCAAATTGCCTTACTCAAATTATCTTTACATTGTAATTGAATATATTTAGCAGGATTTTTAGATATTCTATAAACTTCAACATAAAGAAAATCTAATAATTCTTGCTTAGTCATTTTATTAGGAAATTTTATTATTTTATAAGGCATTGTATATGTACGTTCCCCAGCAAGAATACGTCCTTCTTTTCTCACAAACTGGTCTTTAGGATTACAAAAAGATACTCCAAATTGAATTATTTGTTTATTATCATTTTCATCATATAACCCACAGAGAGTTGCTCTTTTATATTTACTATTAATAGGTTTAAAATGTGATGTTAAAAGTAATTTTTCCATGATATAATTCCTTTGATTAAAGTTAATTAAATATTATTTATTTCAAATATATAAAAATTATAAATAAAAGTCAAGATTAATCTCCATTTATTAATTCAGAAATATAATCTGTATTATCAAATTCTTCTTTAAAATCATCAGGATTTGTTATCTCTTGTATATCATCTAAAACTTCAATTATACCTTTATCTAAATCCATTTTCATTGGTAATATTATTGCATCTCGTCCTCCTCTGTTTTTTCCAATTATAGCCCTTCCGGTATTTGCTAATCTATCTTCTACAGACCTTCCAATTATTATTCCTAAGTCCATAATAGCCGCTTTTCCCCAATCCTCTCCGATGGTATCCAATCCTGGTTGGGACATTTTAAAACCTAATCTGGATAGTTGACTTCCAGAAATCATTGCCAAATTTTCTTCTACTCCCCACCCACGAATATCAGTATAAATATCACTCAATTCAAATCGTTTATCTGATCTTTTAGCAATTGGTTTTAATAAATCTGCATAATCTATTACAATCATTTGTGGGTTAATATTGCATTGATTCCTCAAATTAACTAAATTTCTTTTTAATGTATTAATATTTGCTTGTCCAGATGGAAATTCTACAATATGATATTGTGCCGTAATGCCTTTATCTAATAATATTTTATTTATATCTTTAACTTCTTGTGAAGTAACTTCTTCTATATGCTTCTTTAATAAAATACTTACTAATCTTTTAGCAACTTTAATTTCAGACATTTCTAAAGTATAATAAACTATATCCATATTAAATTCAATTAGTGCCCACATAGATACTATTTGCATTAAAAATGATTTTCCAGCAGAAGTTCCTCCCATAAATATTGTTAATGCTTTTTTATAAAATCCTTTGACAATTTTATTTAACGCTGGATATGGTGTTGGAATATATTCATCTTTAATAAATTCGCTAAGTAATTCTAAACTTTTAAAGAAATTCAAACTCAATTTTTTATTTTTTTCAATTTCTTTAACTGCATTAGTTATTTCAGCAACAATACCATCATAATTTTCTTCTTGCATTAATTTAATAGATTTAAACATTGCATCTTTAACTCTATTATTTCTTATAAACTTTATAACTTTATCTTTATAATAATCTAAATCATTTATTTTATTTGATAAATTATAAATATCATTAATATTATCTGCAATAGTTTTTTTATTATCTTCTAATATTTTATCATCTTGAACTATTACTAATAATGTTTCTTTTGCCGGAAGTTTATTATACTTTTCAAAATAATTAATAAACTGTTCAAATATATATGATTGATATTTTGAAAAGTGATTTTTATCTAATAATTCATAAGTATCAAGATAAAATTGATGGTCTAATAGAAATGATTTTAAAATATTATTTTGAAAGGATTCTCCATATTTTGTTAAGTTTTCTTCATTTTTTATTTTTGATAAATTTATTTTAGATGCTATATCTAATTGTGAATTATTTGGCATAAATTCCTATTATTTTAGGATTATAATATAATTAAATTTTGTGTAATTTACTAATTAATTTTGATAGTGTAAAATAATTTTTAAATGTTTCTTCAGAAATAAAAATTCCATTTATATGATTTTTAAATTCTATAAATTCAACTGAAACAAATACATTATATAATTCTTTTAAATAATGTATAGTGTATGGAGATTCATATAATATATTATCTTTTTTATTTTGATAAATCATATTTTTCTAAGTTTACTAGTTAATTTTATTTTTTGTTTAATACAATTTTTATCAAAACTTCCTGCATTTAAATTGTAAATTTCTATAGATATTTGTTTCATTATATTATAAGAACGAAATCGTTTATCATATACCAAATAAAAAGTTTTCATTAAAAAATCATATTCATCTTTAGAATTAAAAGAAATATCTATTTCAGAGTGTGATGTTTTAATAACTGGCATATCATTTAATCAGACTATTAAAATATTCTACAAATTTATTATTTTTCAACTTAAATAAATTTAGATAATTAAAAAAATCTGGATATATAAATTTTTCAATTCCATAAACTTTTATTTGTACTTTTAAATCTGTCATTCCATAAGTTTTATTTGATGTGTTTTTTAGTTTACTACTTATCATTTGTTTAGTATTAAGACTTATATTACTATCATGCAAATTAACTAATGCATAATTATCTCTAAATTTATCCAAATCTATTTCAATTTCTTTTTCTTTAATATAATTTTCTATTTCTGATAAATAATATACTTTTTCAGATTGTAATATATCATTAAAATATTCAAATATTTTTTTCTTATTAAAAATTCGTTGAACATTATCTGTATGGTCTCCAGCAAGAGTTTTATATAAATGATAATTATATGGCTTAAATTTATATTCTTCTTCAAATGATATTAAATCTACAGTTTGTTTTTTTCTATGGTCAATTACTTTTGTATTTTCATTTATTAATTGATAAAAATCATTATCATTAGAAACTATTTTTATTTCAAAATTTTCATCCAATTTATTAAGAGAATATACTAAATAACCGAGAACATCATCTGCTTCACAATTTTCCATATTAAATACTTTAATAGGAGTATAATTCAAAAATGTATATAATTTAGATAGTTGTTTATCAAATATTTTTTCATTGTCAGCAGGATTGATATCCACATAAGATGTTTTTCTACCTTTCTTATAACTTTCATCTACTTTTCTTTTTCTTTTTGAATTGTTCGCTCCGTCAAAAATTAATAATATTTCATCTGGATTATTTTCTGCAATTAAATTTTTTAATCCAATTAAAAATCCTACGAGTCCACCACATAAAATCCCAAAACTATCTATGGATTTATTTCCGAAATAATGCTTGATGAAAAAATTTGTTCCATCAATCAATAAAATCTTAAATTTATTTTCCATTTATTCAACTTTTCTTAATTTACTAACTAATTTAACATATTTTTTAGGTAATATATCATTTTTATTACTTATTTCATAATATATTTGTATCCTTTGCATAGTTTTATAATTATAAATATACCCTTTACTTAAATAATATTGTGTATCAGGATTAAAATCATTATGTTTAAAATATATATTAAAATAAAATTCAATATCATTCATTTATTCAACTTTTCTTAATTTACTAACTAATTTTATAAGCGGATATTTTTTATTTCTATTCATATTTTCTTTTTTTAATTGATAAATAATATTATTAAATGTTATAAATTCAGTTGTTAAAAATGCTACGATGGCAGATGTTGCAGTTTTAATAGCATATTCTCGTAATTTTATAATTTCTTTTTTATATTTTGTATTTAAAATATTATCTATTTGTTTATTATTTTTTATATTATTAGATTTTTTAAAATACTTTTTAATATAATTAGTTAATTTATTCATTTCTAAACAAATTAATTATTGATTTAATAAATGCCAATGATATTAATACAGGAATACCGGATACTAAAAATGATAATATTCTGAGTGAACTAATATCATTATTCATATTAAAAAAACTTAATATATCAGGCAATAAAGAACTTGTTTTTAACCAAAGAAAAGAATAAAACATATTGCCTAATAATTGAGTTAATAAAATAACTGTAAATAATAATATAATAGTAAACTTTTTTATTTTATTTAAAAAGGCTAATGCCATTAAACTTGAAATAGATGCAATTTCAATAGCAAAAGCCATACAATAAGCAATCCAATCTGGATTTCCAGTCATATAATAAGTTATAAGATGGAAAAAAGAAATAATTGTAATTGTTACGGGAGGAATAGCAAAAATATAAAATATAGTCTTTTTACTTTTAAATATTCCAACAGAATCTAAATCATCTTTTATGCCAGATTTTTTTATATCAGATAATTTAACATCTTTACCTCCTATTCTCAAATTAGGATTAGTTTGTTTTATTGGTTCTGTTAATTTAGATTCATTAACTTTTTCATCTACTTTATTATCATTAATTATTTCTGGTTTCTTTTCATTTTCGATAATTATTTTCTCCGATTGTTTTTTTAATTGTTCCTTTTCATCAATTTCTTTTAATTTCTGAGATATAAATTCATCAGAATTAATTGATTTTTTATTATTTTCTGGTGCAACACTTGGCATTGGTATTTAATTAGATTCAATTAATTTAGACATAATATCTTCGTCATTAGAAGTATCAATTTCAGAATCTTCATCATCATCTATTGTATCAAATTCTTCTGAAAATTCATCATAATTAAGATTTATTCTTATTTCATCTAATATTGCTTTTTCTACAAGTTTTCTTTTATTTGCATCTTCATTCAACCATTTCTTCCAATTTTTTATTTCTAATTTTTCACTTTCTAATCCAGGAATATTAATTGTTAAATTTGGTTTTCTTGTTACAATTAATTTTCTTTCTTTTAAAAAATTATAAATAGTTCCATCATTATCTATACCTCTTCCAAAATAAAAATATACATCATTATCATTTGGAGGGGGCCCAAATCTATTTTTAATAAATTTTACTTTTATAATAGAACCCACTTGTTGCTTTTTTGCATTTATTATCTTTTTACCTTTTACCAATCTCCATCTCATATCTGCATAAAAACTCATTGCAGCACCTCCAACAGTTATCCAAGGGTCTTGAAATGGTTGTGCTTTTAAATTGTATCTCAATTGATTTGTAAATACTAATCCTATATTACTATCTTCTAATATAGGTGCTATTCTTTTTAATCCAAATGATAATTGTCTTGCAAGCTGAGTTCTATATCCAGAAGTTTCATATTTTAATTCTAATTCATCTTTTGTAATCATTGCCGCAAGAGAATCAACTACAATCAATCCCAATCTTTTAGGATTTTTTGAATTTTGAATTTTTTCAATTAATTTTTCAATTAATACAAATATATTTTCTGCAACTCTTTCTTTTGAATATATTAATTTTTGCGGAGAAAAATCAACTCCACATTGTTGAAAGAATGGTAAATTTACTGCATTTTCAGCATCTATAAAAGCACAAACTGCTCCCATTAATTGAGCATTTCTAAGCAATTGTCCTGCAAGAGCACTTTTACCAACAGATGATAATGCAGATATTTCTAAAATTCCTTTTGGATAAAATCCGCCTAAAAATTCACCATCTTTATTTATATATGAATTTGTTATTGAAGCATCTAAAATAAGAGACCCAGTTGAAATCCAATATTCTACATCTTCAACTTTATAATTTTCTAATCTAAAAATGCTTGTTCCTTCTTTTGCTAATTCTTCATGTATTTTTAAATTTTCTGAATTGTTATTTTCTATATTATTTTCAGTTTTAGGTTTTCTGCCCATAAAATTCCTTTTTTTATTTTTTTAATTATTTAATTTACTAACTAATTTATATGCAATATCATCAGACGGTAAAAAATAAATTGTTAAATTAGTTAATTGCCCATCTTCTTGTTTTTGCCAACTAATAGCATCTACTGATGATAAATTAATCCCCATGTTATTAGGAATTATTTCTAATGGAAGAGGACATTTTTCTTTATTATTAATTATATCTTCTACTTTTTTATAATATGTTTTCATAGATTTTCTTAATAAAAAATTTCAGCTACCCAAAATTAGATAGCTGATTATTTAGTAAATTATTTTTTATCTATCTCTGCCATAATTGCATCAAAATCATCATCTATCTTATCATCTTCCACAGTATTATTAACTGATGCATTATCTGCCGGAGAATTATTTATTTCATCAATATTAATATCATCTACATTTATTTCATCAGTAGTATAATTTTCATTTTGAGGAACAGATGAATTATTATCTGATGAAGTATTAGATGTAGAGGATTGATTGGGAGATTGATTAGAGTGTTGATTAGAGGATTGATTAGAGTGTTGGGTATTTAGTGAATTATTATTAGAAG